>Ga0098053_1000106_pt1 | contig 30585 bp, 57 predicted proteins | sample 15BtaG_FD_77068 | JGI IMG/M metagenome (GOLD analysis project Ga0098053, IMG submission 77068) | Marine viral communities from the Subarctic Pacific Ocean - 15B_ETSP_OMZ_AT15312_CsCl metaG | ecosystem: Environmental > Aquatic > Marine > Oceanic | place: Pacific Ocean | collected 2015-01-18 | reverse complement strand
TGTGTGGGTTTGGCATATTTCGTGCTTGATTGGCTAACATGCACCTCTTCAGGTTATACTCTTAACACTGCACACTGACAGGGGTTACACCCGCAACGGGGCTACAACTACCGAAGATTGCCACATCTTCAGGGGTTACACCTGCAACGAATGCACACACAACAAGGGATAAACATCTACGTAAAACACGTAGAACAGTACAACACGCAAGGAGGTGAAATTCTTGCGGGGAAGCTCCGCCTCAAGGGTTGTATTGTGCTTGGAATATCTTGTTCCATGCTTAGAATACGACTACGTGAAACACGTACAACTTCCTACGTGAAACCCTTAGAGGCGCTTACACCTTCATAGACGAGTTCTGACGTACTATCTATCTATTACTATACTCTTATATCTATTAGCTCTAGTTATACGCGCGTGTTAAGCCTTATGAAGTGAATAAGCAAGCAATAGGAGGATTGATCTTCCTTTTTTTTCTTATGATGGAAATTGTATAGCTACGCAGGAGCCACACCGATAACTAAAACATTAGTTGATTATTACCTCTTAAGTGTAACGCAGGATGTTACACGTTGAAATTAAACGCCCTGATAATCAAGCACTTACACATTTATTTTAATTATTTCACTTTAATGTTTGGAAGTATAGACATAGTTTGCCTATATTTGATGTAAGCAAACAAAGAGAAACAAACACTAATAACAAGAACACATGAAACATACAAGAGAGCAATTGCAAAAGGAATTCGAAGCAATAGACAAGATAAAGGTATTCGAAATAAGAGTAACTGACAGGAGGACAGGAGAGAATGATTATATCTTATTCGATATTACTGCCAACGATGAAGGATTGAGAGCCGAACACGTAGGACTAACAGTGAAAGAGGAAGACAGTAACAAGATAGCGTTCAAGCTCGAAAAGTGGGATGATTGTTTCAGCTTAGACGAACACTTACAAGGACTCTTGGAGACATGCACCAACGCAATACACGACAGTTCATTTTACTTACTAGCACCCTAAACACCTAGAAAATATGAGAACCAAAGAGAAAGCAATAAGATACTTTGAGCAAAAGTTAGGGAACTTAACCTACCCAAGCAAGAACGACAGAACCGACCCCGAATACAGGAAAGCGTTAATAGCGGAAGCCCTGAAGAACCTAGAATTCGTGAGGAACGTTAAAGAGTACGAGAAAGACAACTTTTTCGAGAAGTTCCAAACGCTAGCCAATATCAAATGTACGCAGTCCTGCGGAGGACACCATAAAGGAATGATGAACGACAATCTGTACAAGAAAGAGAAAGTTAGGCTAGGGGAAGAACCATCTAACGACCTGCTGTACAGCTTCGGAATCTTCAACGGAACGGGAAGTTACTAACCAACGATAAAAACTAGAAAACATGAGCATACCACAAATAGAAAACTTTACAAGCAGCAGGGGAAACAAAGTTCCCAACCAATTCAGAGTAATAACCAATGAAGGAAGCTACTTTAAATCGTATGAAACGATGATAGCGGCAAAGCTGAACAACGGTAAGATATTACTAGACAAGGATAATTGGAACTACTCCTCAACAACGGCAACTTACAGGAACCAATTCTTGGGGCTGACAACAAAGGAGACACAACAACAGATTGAAGACGGAACAATAGAGCTAACCAATTTAAACTAGGAGACATGAATCGATTATATCCCGAAGGAATGAGCAAGCAAGAGATTGAAACACTTAGCAAAGCTTACAAGATACAAGAGAACCTGAAGCAGGTAAACGAATACCAATCAGAGATACACCCACTATTACACGACAAGGGAAGAGCTAACGACCACACAGACTCTTGGAGGAAGATTGAACACACGCAAAAACTGATAAAGAGCTTAATACATGAACTCAAAAACTACTAGAAAACATGAAGACGAAGCACACAACAATCTTAATTAATTGGAATTCTGAACGATCTATGAAGAGAGCAACGAGACTCAAGGCAAAGCTAGAGAACGCAGGAGCCACACTTATAAACACGATAAGCACACCGAACACGGCAGCATTTATATACCAACACTGAAAACATAAACATCTAGAAAGCATGAGAACAATCAAGGAAATAAAAGAGTACTGCGTACAAGTAGACCTACAAAACGTTCTAGCAGGAGATAAGAGCATACAGGCGTATGATGGAGATAACCATATCCCACTCACAACAGAGAAAGAGATTCGGCTATTCTACATGAACGCGAACATCAAGGATCTACTTCAAATCTACGCTGAATACAATGGATTGAAATGCTACAAAAAAGACGAGCCTGAAGATTATGCAATATCATACGGCTTAGACATTATTGACCTGATACAAAACATCTAAAAACTAGAAAACATGAGCAGGATACACGATGAAACAAGCGAATTCTACAAAAGAGCATTGAAGAGAGCTAACGACAACCTGATTAAACTACTTGACGACCCTAACGTGAAGGAGACCGACCTAACAGTAGCAGCGGCAAAGATTAAAGTGTTAGAGGACGAGAAGAAAGAGAAGGAGACAATTAAGCTACTTGAAAGGCACAACGAAGAACAGGACAAAAAGAGAGCAATGTTGAAACGAGTACTATCAATTCAACTTCCTGAAGAGGATATTACTACGCAAGAGTCAACCATTCACGGAACCAAAATTCGTAAGCATCCTGAATTAATGAAGTTGCAGGAGGACACATGGAGAATCTACTTGACATTTGAAAAAGGAATGTACCCGAAGATCCAAGTAAACGGGGAATCAATTAACCTACTCAAGTATAAGAGCAACGGCTACACAGAAGACTCAAGCTACGAACCATTCGAGACATTTGAAGAGGCATGTAATTACAACGGTATTCAGTTCAAGAATCCGACCATAAAAAAGTCTCTTCAGAACATTGCAAAATTACAAGCTGAATCCGATAAGATGAAGGCAAAGCTAGAGGAGTATAGCGAGAAGTGTAAAAAGCTGAACAGTTACACCTTAAGCAGTATTGGAGCCATAAGACAACAACAGAGACACCACTACGAATATTTTCACTGAAACAGGATAACACGTAAAAGGATAGGACACATGAGATATACAGGACAACAAGAACCGACACAACAGGAGAGAAAAAAAGGGGCTGAAGTAGTATTCACATACGAAACAGAACAGGGAGAGGTAAGAATAAAAGCTTGCGCATGTTACGAAAGTTGGGAACAGTGGGGAGCAACAACCGACCAACTATACAAGAACGTTGAAAGAGTTGAAAATTGGAGACAAAACATAAACAACTAGAAAACATGAAAAAATTAGAATTCAATATCAGTTACATGGTAAACGGCACAAGGGAGATTGAACGCATATTTGCTAACAGTCATAGAGAAGCAACTACAAAGGCAAAATCTAAAGGTAAAGACGTTACAGTGACATACATTGAAAAGCCTACCGACCTACTTTATTTACACTGAAAAACTAGAAAACATGAGAACAGAAACGACAACAAGAACACTTTACAAGTTCAACGAACTTAGCGAAGAAGGCAAACAGAAAGCACTTGAAAACATGTACAACATAAACGTAGATCATGAATGGTACGAATTCATATTTGAAGACGCCAAAACAATAGGTGCATTGATAGGGATAGACATTGAAAAAATATACTTCAGTGGATTCTCTTCACAAGGAGACGGGGCATGTTTTGAGGGATATTACAGATACGAAAAAGGTTCAGCTAAGAACCTGAAGGAACACGCACCAAAAGACAAGGAGCTGCATAGAATCGTAGAAGAACTTCAGGAGCTACAACGTAAGAACTTTTACGGATTGACTGCAAACGTAAAGCATTCAGGACACTATTCACATGAAAATTGCACGATTATAAACGTAGATAGCGAAACAGAACAGGAGATACCTGAAGACGAGATTGAAGACCTATTGAGGGACTATATGAGATGGATCTACAGAGTTCTAGAAAAGGAATACGAATATCTAACAGGAGACGAAGCAATTAAAGAAACGATTGAATGTAACGAGTACGAATTCACTGAAGACGGAGAACAAGCATAACTAACCATAAAAAACTAGAAAACATGAAAAAGGTAACAACACTATTGACGGCAGTATTATTAATCGCAACAGGAGCAACGGCACAAAACTCGACAAGAGGCAAGGACGGGAACTTTGCAGCCATTAAGACGGTAATAGCAGCCCACGACAGTACAACGACCTACACCTACACCGACAACAAGGGAAACGTAGAACCCGTATTTGTAGGCAAGAGACACGCCTATTACCTAGCGAGAACAAGCAAACCAAGTAAACGAAACGGATACAAGGGGAAATATTACAGAAAGTACCTGAAGACGGACGACTAAAACAAGGAGCCATGAAAAACGCTAGAAAGTACATTTCACTTTGGGAAAGAGAGGAACGGCAAAATAAAAAAGCTGAATACTACTCAATAGGATTGAACTACAACCCCGAAAGAAGGGATAATTGGCAAGATAAAGTCCTGAAGACCAACCAAGAGATGTATCAACTAGAAAGCACCCTGACAACAGAAGAAAAGGAATACATAAACGAATACTACAACGTAGAAATATTTAACGACAAGGAGCTATGAAATTTACAAGGATACAAGACCAACACACCCACGAAATAATTCAATACAGGGTAAACGACACAAGGACAACAAGAAGTGTTTACAATGAATATAAATGGAGATACGAGACACAAAAAAGGGGAGCTTATAATTGTTCACTTACAAGTAGGACGAAAACAGGCAACTTCAGGCACACACACTACATATCAATTTAACAGGATAAAACTAGAAAGCATGAAAAAGGAATACGACATACTTACAACAGTAACAATGGATAGAGACAATTTTTTCGATTATATAACCGAAGGATTGATAGACCATCTACCTGCAAAGGTTCCACAAATAGAGAACAAGAGAGGTAAGAATAATTTCACGTATAACGGTAAGGACTATTTAATTGAAGCTTTCGACACGGAGATAGAATTAGTTAATAGCATTGCACGTACATACAAGCAACCGACAAGAAACTACCGACTCAAATGTTTAAACGGGGAAAGTGAGATAGACGCCCTATCCTACGCAAGTACAAAAAGAGACCTTGTTGATAGTATAAACTTCAACTTGAAAAGCCAATGGACTCTTCAGTATAAAAACGAAGCCCCTGAATTTTGGGAGCTTAAAACCCTGAAGGACTATTTAAAGAACACAACCGACAAGGAGAGAGCCGAAATATTTGAAACGGCATTGAATGAAATGGAATACGGACTCAAAAAATGGGATGCAATTATAAGAGCAACAGGGTACTATTCAACACCTTCAGGTAAGCTAGTTAAAAACGACTACATACAAGAACACAAAAACAGGAGCCTAGAATACGCAATTAAGAACCTACTTTAAAACTAGAAAACATGATAACGAAAGAACACTACGATAAGAGCTATTTCTGTAAAGAATGGGCAGCAACCCCACAAATAGCAAAAGAGAAGCTTAGAGGCATGTATGTACAAGCATGGAAGGAATATTTAGAAGGTAGCGAGAACGCCCAAATGGATATTGACGACCTGAAGGAGGACTACAAACTACTTCAGGTAGAAGCACCCGAAGTTCTGTATCAACTAACAGATGAAGAAGCATGGAAACGGATATACGACAAGTTTGCTATTGACTTCTTGACCGCGCCAATAACATTCGACCAATTCAGGGGAATGGTACAAGAGAAGTTTATCCTGAACGGAACCCAACAGTTAGAGCTTCAGGTTCAATGGGAAGATAAAGAGGAGATATTAACCGAAGAAAACTAGAAAACATGATACCCTTAACATTCAACAACTTAGACAATTGGAGACACAACAGTCAGCTTTGGAATAAGTTTGACAACCTGAACCAAGAACAAGAACATAGACACGTACATTGGAACGAAAGCACCGATAGGTACAAGTACAATAGCAGCACAAGTTACAGGAACATTATGTTCAGTCACATAATGAAGGAGTACAGATCCATGTTTGGGGTAGAGTACAACCAAGACGTAAAACACTATGGACACTACGACCTCTTCACACAAAAGAAGCTGAATGAAGAGGAGCGATTCCAACAACGAGCGCAAGTATATATACACACTTCAATAAGTAGTATCCTAGATAATTGGAGTATTGAATTCACTGTAAAAGCTAACGGCTTTGAACAAGGCAGTAAACGCTTCAACTTCACACCACGCAGCAATGCACCCCTAACAGAGGAGTACATAGTACAAGCAACCTTTGAATACATAAACAAGCACCTGATATTCCCTGAAGGACTATTCAGGAACTTTCAAGAAGCTTTCAACGGCACAAAGGAATACGCCCTGAAGCAATACAGATTAGCGACAGAACAAAGAGCGCAGGATATAAAAAGACAGGACAGGGAAGACAGGGTAAACGAATATATATTCAAACGCTTCAATATCGACATAGACTACGATCTGAATGCTACTGAAAAACAGATTATCGACAGGTGTAAAGAATTCACACGTATAAACGGTAAGCCTCAAGATACTTTGACACTTTGTCAATTCAGACCGCTATACATATTAGACGGCTTTGACGGGGATATTGACGAAGTTGAAAGTCTACTAGACGAACATCTAACAGAAAACCCAACAGTTATTTACCTATAAAAACTAGAAAACATGAAATTTGAAAGGAGCCTTAACGCAATCGAAAAAGCATATTTGAAGCACGTAAATCTATGTAATAGCCTATTGAAAAGGATTGAACCGCACATTGAATACGACACAGAAGAGACGGAGTTCGGTATTGGTTATCAAGAAAGTGATAGTTGCCACACGTTATATGATGACTATGGAAATGTCGCTCCCTTAGATTCGGTATTGCGAATAATTACCGACAACGGTAAAATAACATACAGCGAATTCCACGAACTATGTATTTAAACACTGAAAAACTAGAAAACATGAAAGAGCAACTAACAGAACTACTCGAAATGCTGAAGACCGACTCCAACTGCGATTGGTCGGTATGCAACCCGAATGATGAATTCAAAACCCTATCTGAAACAGTACGGGGAATGATAGACGGATACAACCCAAGAGAAGAGTACAAAAAAACAGGGTACTTTGGTCTACATTGGAGTACAGAAGACATAATAGGGAAAGCTAAAGAACATGGTCACACATGCACCGAAGAGCAAGCCCAAGAGATAGCTGAAGGACTAGAAAGCAAAGGAGATTGTAACTACGGGATAACTTGGGAACATATAGACATGGAAATTGCAGACTATTTTGGAAACTAAAAACCTAGAAAACATGAAACATACACAGGGAGAGTGGCAAGTAAAAGCAGACAATTCAGTAACGCCAAAAGATAATGTAGGCACTGTAATAGCTCAAATATGTAGCGCGAACAATAACGAAGAAGAAGCACAAGCAAACGCTGCATTGATAGCGGCTGCACCTGAACTATTGAAAGCATTGAACAGTCTTTTACATTGCCCCGACTTAAATCTTTGTGAAATAGAAATCGAAACGAGAGAAGCAATAGACATAGCTGCAAATGCAGTCCACAAAGCAACAAACGTAAACGGATAGAAACTATGCAGGAAGACAACAGATATTGCAAAGGAGAGATACTACACACCCCGAAAGGAGAAAGTATCCCGAATACATTCAAATTCAGGTACGACCCCCACACCGACACAATGCGAGTAACCGACATAAAAGGGGAGCTATTAATATTCACTAACCAAATGGAGCAAGTGAGTAAAGTGATAGACGACATGTACAACTTAGACGAAAGCAAACAACACCCGAAAGCATACATCTTAAACTAGAAAACATGGACTTATACACGCAACAACGAAACGCATCAAGAGAAGCAACTACTCTAACAAATGAAGGTAAAATACCATCATACGACCTACTGATGAAATGCAGTAAAGAACAGTTAAGTGAGAAGTTAATACACCACCTGAAGGTTATTGAAGCACTTAGAGAAATGATAAAACGTAACGACTAGAAAACATGAGCAAGCTAACAACAAGACAGCGAACAGGATCACTTTTGCAATACGCAAACTTCAAAGACGGTACTCGCATCAACCTGATACGGATTGATAAACCATTGGAGGGATACAAAGCAAAGTTTTCAATTTTACAGAACCTCAACAACCCCTTTGCAAAAGATAAAACATTCAAAGGAATCAATGAAGCTTCAAAATACTTTGAGCTTCTTACAGAATGTACCAAGTCTACACTTACCAATAGAGGAATAACAGCTAACTAAAAAACTAGAAAACATGGAAAACACAGAAGAGAACAACGCATTGATAGCAGAATCTAGGGGATTCAAATTTGACCCACTCCGAGAGAAGTCTTGGGAAGACCGTATAGGTTGGAGGTATGACGAATTAAAATTTCACACTTCTTGGGATTGGTTGATGCCCGTAGTTGAGGAATGTTTGGTAGGAGAAGCAGAACAAGGAGAACACGCAACTGGTCTTATAAAACAAATCTATGAAGGACTAAACAACATAGATATTAACGCCACGCATAGAGCAGTAGTAAAGTTCATCAAATGGGTAAACGACCAACTACCTAGAGAAGCCACAATAGTAATACATGACGGAATGATGTACAACCCTGAAAAACCTGAAGACGATGCCTAAACCAAGCACCGAGAAAGCCAAAGTTCAATGGGTATTGGAGAGATCCAAGAAGAGCAGGGATAACAACCTTGTTCTGTACAAGAACATCTTCAAACACTTCCTGAAGATAGACCTGAACAGTATTACAGGATACGACCTACTGAAAGGTATAAAACATAAAAAGTATCCCAATTACGACAGCGTAACAAGAGCCTCAAGAAAGCTTCAGGAACTAAACCCCGAATTAAGAGGAGCCGAATGGGAAGCTAGACATGGGAAGCCCGTAGATGAAACAATTAAAGACCTGAAACAAAACTTTTAGAAAACATGGAAGCTAAGATTACAACAGTAGTAACTAAAACAAAACGCTACGGGAGGACAACTCAACATACTCAATACCATATTTCAGGAGGTAGCCAAAACAACAAATATTTAACGTGTGGCAATAGATTCAAATCTATTACAGGAGTTAAGAAGTGGCTATTGTCCATTGGGTATGATAAAGTGACCACAGGCAAGAAAGAAACAACAACATACAACAACTAAAAAACATGGAGAGCAAAAAAACATACCACTACAAAGTAGCATTCCACAAATCATCAATACACAGAGTAGCATCTGTTGAAATAGACAACGGAGTAATAACCCTTAAATCTATCTTCTTAACAGATACCTATGCAACTGTAAAAGAAGCCTTAGACGAACTAAAAATAGACTTCAAATACATAGAGCATACCCACACAACCCGAACAACAACAGAAAACGTAAACAACATAATCCAAGACAAGGAAGCATGAAAATGAAAACGGCACATACAATAGAGGGAACCGAAATAGAATTGGATATTGCATTCGACTACACCCCCGAAGAACCTGAAGTACGGTATTACAAAGACGGTTCAGGACAACCTGCAACTCCGCCCGACATCGAAATAACAGATGTTATATGGACAAGAGAAGACCTGAAGGTTGGAAGTGGATTGACATTCGAGAAGACTAAAACTCCCGTAGATGTATTCGAGCTAATGGACAAACTAGGACACATGGACGAGATTGAAAAAACCTGTTGGGGTATGATTGAGAACATAAACTTTGAAGATTAGAAAACATGAAAAAAGAAAAGATCAAAAAACTTATCCTCGAAGAGGGACTTACAATAACAGATGTAATTGATGTTGTTGTAGAAATGAACGGCTTTGTCGGAGTAGGACTCATCTCGCTTGGAGACGGTCTAAAGAAGTATGTTTACGACAAGATAGAACAACACACACCTGATTATTGGAACACATAAAAACTACAAAAATGGACAGAACAAGAATAACAGACACACTTGGAATAAGAGTTTCCAAATCAACAGCTAGAGGTTCAAATCTCGCATACTTTAGACCTGAACCTACACGGATCTTAAGAGGATACCCTAGAGAGGAAGCGGTATTCGAAATGATAGAAAATGATGACGGAATATTAACAGCAGCAATAGGGGTTATACCTGAAACAAGCTCAAAAAATGGACTGAACTTCATCGAAAAACCGAATGGATGTATGACGGTGCAAGCCCCTAAAAAAATGATGTCGGTTGGAAGCTACATCATGCAATCTGAACCAATATTCGAAAAGGGGATTGATTGGTACTTACTTGAAAGAAAGCAATAATGGAAGAACAAGAAGCAGAAATAAGAACAGGCTCCGAAGTAGCAACAATAAGGGGAGACGTAAAAAGAATTTGCCACGAAGTAGAGCATACAACGGACATAAATCTTCTCCTAGAACAGGCAACCCAATTAAGCGAATACCTATTCTACATTCAGGAGCAGGAGCAAAAACTACATGGACTCGTTGTAGATGCCAAACAAATGATTAACCAAGCAAAGGAGAGCGTTAAGACATTTGAATTCAAAACAGCACTACGCCTAAATAGTACCGAAGGCGGAGGTTACGCTATGAATAGGGCGGAAAAAATGGCTTACCTGAAATCGGAGAACCTAAGACAATCCGTTACAGAAGTAACAGAAGCTCTAGGAGAAGTAGACAAGGATTACAGGGATATAAAAGGCTTCAAAACAGCGGTTCAGGAGTACCTTATGACAATCCGACAGAAGGTAAAGAACTTACAGATTGAAGCAGGAGTCTACCCGATAAGACCTGATGAACAAACAAACTGAAAATAATTTCATTTATTTGCAACCTGTAAAGTATTTATACATATATTTGACAAACATTTAATTTTAACAGTAACAAGTAACGATTAGAAAAAATGAGTAGAAGCAATCCAACAAACGACATGAAAAATCCTGCAAAGATGTGGGTAGAATATCACGGAGGAGGAGAGAAAGGGGGAACCTTTAGCTTTTTCGACAAAGAAAAACTGAACGAAGACGGAAGCAGAGGCGCGAATGTATCTCTAGGGGCTAAAATCCGCTTCATGTTCTTAGACCAAACATACACCGTTACAGGATGGAACGAGCCTTCGTACAGCGGTATATATGCCAACGAAGTAAAAGACATAACCAACGGTATCCTTACTGTTAAGGCTTTTAAAGGTCAAGAGTCTTATAAAGGAAGTTGGAACAACATCAAAGCAGCAGTAAAGCAGATGGGCGGTAAATTCACTACCAACATCTACATCGCTATGAAGCAGGGCGACAAGACATTGGGAATATCCTGCATACAGCTAAAAGGGGCGGCATTCGCAAAGTGGAATGAATTCGTAAAGACCGCAGGTAAAAAAGCCCTAGAGGAAGGCGCTGTCAAAATTGTATCTCACTTAAGCGGAGTAAAAGGCGCAGTGAAATTCACAACCCCGATCTTCGAAATGGTAGCTGAAGGTGTTACAGAAGAAAGCAACAATGCAGCTATCGAATTGGATAGAGAGCTACAAGAGTACCTAGCGGCTAAAATAGAAGTTCCTACAACTCCTATGACGACTTCAGACGAATCAGCAGGACAACCTGTACAGATTGATGAACCTCAACACGGAACAATTCCTAAGAAGAACGTAGAGCCGATTGAAGAAGCTGAAATTGTAGGCGAAGCACCTTCAGGAGATTTCGCAGACTTAGAGGATGATGAAGACGAGCTACCGTTCTAAAAACTAGAAACAATGGGAAGAGCAAAAATTTTAGTCTACAACAAAAAAGGGAGGAAGCGATTGGTAGCAAGATTTAAGAATTACTACAATGCTGCTGTATGGGGTAAAACTTTACCTAAGCATAAAGTAAATGATTACTTCCTCGCTAGAAAAGCAAAATAAAAACTAGAAAACATGAACCACGAAGAGATAGAAGACTACCTGAACGACCTTGCTACAGATGTAGCCGAAGGGAACGTAGAAACCCTAAAAGTGTATGGTATTCTCCAAGTAATCCGTAAAGCTGTTGAGCCAATAGAGAAAGCTGTTAAACAGGCGGCAATGAAGGAGGCTGTAGACGCAGGGGCGGATAAGGAGCCTGTAAGATACTTTGGGTTTGAATTCCGACATAAGAACGGGGCTAGAAGGTTTGAGTTTAAACACATCCCTGCTTGGGTGGAGATTGACGAAGAACGAAAGAAGATAGAGAAAATAGCTAAGACCGCTGAAGAGATGGGGCAGCCCATGCCAAACCCCGACACAGGGGAAATGATCTCTCCTGCTCATTGCAAACACAACAACCCTAGCTTAATAGCTTCTAAAGTATAAGCAATGCCAAAAGTTGTAATAGAAGACTTGGTTTTAAGGTTTGAAGGAGGCAAGGAAAAAGAACTCCTAAGCGATACGAGAATTCGCTTTGAGTTAGGGAGTACAGAGATAACCGTTATGATAGGGAAAGAAGGAGATTGTCTTTGCCTCGATAAAGTAGAGCGTGACGGAAGAAAGGAAACGAGATTAACGACACTTGCTGAAGCGTCAAACAGAATAACGATAAAATAATAAGACATGGGAATGAAAAAGAATAACGCAAGTATGCTAGGATTACTAGCTATGGAGGCGGCATTGGGCAGTATGGACGGAAGCGGAGGATATGGAGGCTCAAGTAGAGAAGATGCTAGAGACAGACAACTTAGTCTTGATGAATGGGCTAAAAAGAAGAGGATTGAACTAGAAGCCCGAAGCAGAGATAGAAGAAGTAATTACAAAGGGAACAAGAAGGGTAAAACCAAAAAACATAGGTTCAATGTGACCTACGGAAAAGGAGTTAAACCTGTATTTAAGAAAGCATGAGCAGAAGTACCGCAAGTAAAGATCCCGTAGAAAGGGAAGACGTTAAACTAACTGTTGTTAAGCTTGACATCGATTCTAAACTACCTGAAGACAAGGCTGTAAACCTGAAGAATACCGTAATTAAATTCGGTATGCAGTTACAGGGACTAGAGGACGAATACGATGAAATCGTACATGCAGCACAAAAGACCTTCACTCCTAAATTAGCTAAGAAGGCAAAAACCCTTAGACTGAAATACGTAAAGCTTAGAGGTTCCAACGGTTCCGATGGTATGCGTAAGCAGATGAAAGCTGATGCGCTTCTAGAGGGGAAAGTAATAGACCATGTATTCGGAAAGATTCGAGATGCAGCAGTAGTAAGAGAAGACCCTCTAAAGGAGATTGAAGAGTATGCTGAAAGAGAGCAGGAAAGAATCGAGAAGGAGCTTCAGATGGACCGATACAGGGAGTTAGAACCCTATATCGTAGAAGAAGAAGAACTCAATTACAAGTTGGGGTTGATGACGGACGAAAGATGGGAAGAATACTTCTTAGAAGTTCGAGCCACTTTCAAAGAACATGAAGAAAATGAAGCGAAGGAGAAGTTAAGAGATGAGCGCCTTCAGGAAACGGCTAAACTTGCCTTGTTCATACCTGATTACGATGCAATCAATTGGGAAGACCTGAAGGAGAAAAGGTACAAGGAGGTTGTGGAGAACGCTAAGAATAAACATGAAGAACAACAACAAGAGCTTCTTGCCTTACAGAAAAAAGAAGCCGAAGAGAAAGAACTGAAAGAACGGTTCTTGAAAAGGGTAGGTCTTGTAACAGGGGCAGCACTAGGAGAGAGAGGTTTGATGTATGACGGGAAGCAAATTGCTACAATTAAAATGTTGGAGCAAAGTGAAGATGAAGTGTTTGCTAAGTTCCTATTCAAGCACCTAGAGAAATACACCGCAGACCAAGAGCTTAAAAAACAACAGGATCTCCTAGAGAGAGAAGCCTTAAGAAAACAAGAGGCTGAAAAAGCTAGACTGAAAGAAGAGCAACTTAGAATAGAAGCAGATAGAAAGAGAGTTGCTGAAGAGGCTAGAGCCGAAGAGGAAAGGCTTATGCGACAAAAGGCTGAATACGAAGCCCAAAAAGAGGCTCCCGACAAGGATAAGATAGACGCTTATGCTAAAGCCCTGCAAAGTGTGGAAATCCCTGAATGCAGTACGGAAAGGGGGAGAAAGTTGGTTGGGGCTGTAAGTGAAGCTGTTGGAAATGGCATCGTATGGATGCTCAACAACAACAACTAATGGACATTATCAATAGACACTATGGCATACCGAAAAACAGGGAACAAAAAGATAGTGAAGAATTATCACTTGAACTTACACCTTCAGTCCAAGCATGTATCGACCAATACAAAAAGGCTAAAACCTATATTGATGCTAGAATTGGAATCCCTAAAGGATATTTCGGAAATAACCCCTCCGCCAATAGTAACAGCGCCCCTAAATGAAAGAATGAATTGGCTAAGAACTCTATTAAACTAACATGAAAACAGCACTTGAACAACATAGACAAACGTGGAAAGGGAAGTCCGATGAATGGCTTTTTGAACGGCTCAATAACGAGTTGAAATCAAAGGTTGAGGAAATCCACAGACTGTTAAATCAATCCGAACAAAACGTTGGCTTCAAAGCAGCAGATTGTATTCTTGCCGTTTGCGCTGTTCCTCACGGCTATCAATTCGATTTATTGGACAATAAAGCCTATTTGGATGATAAAGTTGTTGTCCTACATTCAGAGTGTAGAAGCTATGCGGAGAACATTGACTTGAATAAGTTCACTCAGGACATTGTTGAATTTATTAGAAACGGAGGTCAAGCACCCCTCAACCAAACAGAGAACAAATGAGCAAAGCACACAAATTCGGACATAACCCTGAAGCGATTGAGAATGGGAGATTGATAACTCACTTCCTACAGGTACAATGCGCTTTAATGGCACTAACTTCAATAACGTTAATCTTTAAATTTTTTACACAATGACCTATTTAACAATCGGAATGACATTAGTAGCGGTAATCCTAGCTGTAGCCGTAGGGGTACAACAGATCCGAATACAAAAATTAAGAGACACCTCTTACGAGAACGGACTTCCTAGAGATAAGAAGACGGGCAGGTACATAAAACGGCTCTTGAAGTAATGAAGACATACTCCTACAGTAGACTTTCTACTTGGTACACTTGTAAGTATTCTTGGAACAGAATATACAACGAGAAGGACAGGGGAGAGGATAATTGGTTTGCTCGATACGGAACACTTGGACACGATATATTTGAAAAAGTGGACCTGAAGGAACTGAATCCTGAAGATGCTTTCAACGAATGGGATTCCCGATACAAGGCTGAAGTCTTATTAGGCGGAGAACACGAAATGCCTTGGATGAATAAGTGGAAGACTGAAGGAGATGTATTCTTTAAGAGATTCAAAGGATGGAGAACGGAACCTTTATGGGTTGAGAAACATGTTATCCTAGAAAGAGAGAACTACAAGTTTCAGGGATATGTTGATAGAATGTCTAGGCTCCCTAACGGAGACCTAGCTATGCAGGATTACAAATGCAGCAACGTCTACGAAGGAGACCAACTAAAAGAGAAAGCAAGACAGATGTACCTGTACTCAGCAGGGGTGCAACAGGAATACGGGGAATTCCCTAAGCGCCTTATCTTCTTTCACTTCAGAAAGAACGCTCCCGTTATCGTACCCTTTAAGGGAGAAGAATACGAAGAGGCTTGGGAATGGGCTGATAGAACCGTAGCGGAAATAGAAGCACACGAAGGGAATTACCCGATGGAAGACAACGATTTTTTCTGTCAATCAATATGCAACTTCAGAAACACATGCACTAAAGAATTTGAGATATGATGACATCAATCGAAAATCTGTTGGATAGAGTTAATCTTCATAAGCTAAAAAGCGAATACTATATAGGTGTAGACACCGCAATGCCAAATGAGAATGCCTATTGTTTGGTAAGAAAAACAGAAGATGATTCTGAAATAATCCTATGTAAGGGAATGGTGAATGAAGCAAACTTCAAAGAAGAAGTCGATAACCTAGCAAAATATTTTGACGCTAGAATAATTGAAGAAAAATGAAAAAAGAGGACTACATAAAAGACATTATCGAAACCCTACGCTACCGACAAAGAAGATGGAGCGAACAACCGCTAGATCAAATATTGGACGGAGAACGTGAAGTAAGTGGAGTACAGATATTAATGGAGTATGTACAAGAAGGAGTGTTAGATATGAAAAAAGCACTTCAAATTCTACCCGCTATAGAGAACTACCAATTCAAGTACGAAATAAAGGATATTTCAGATGAATGAAACACCGACAATACCGCACATTGACTTTGAAACCCCTCTACCTGTATTCAGGGTAAGAGGCTTAGAGCAGGAAATAGTAGGAACACAACTACTGATAACCGACACCCATGAAGGGAAACGGCTTAGAATACGATTACTCGACATCAACCCAAGAACCCCTACAACCTATGAGATACTTTCAGACCTCCCGAACGCAGCAAAACTCGCAAAGTTTATCGCTGAAGAAACACCCCAAATTCAGATTTACCGCAAAACAGAATACTGTATCGCAACTGAATCCCCTGATGGGTCATTACTCATTCTCCTTACTGAAAAAGGAAGGGGATTTCTCGAAGAGGAAAAAAATGTAGAATTCCTCTTAGGAGACACAAGGGGAGCCACTCTCAAATTAACAACAGAACGAATACTCACTTCAGTACCGCCCCCATACGCCACCTTCCAAGTAGAAGATAACTCAATTATTTGGTATCACAGAAACACCGTTAAAGTAGGCGCATCCGCCCTTAGAGATGAACTCCTGAAAAACGGATGGGCGAAGATGAAGAAATACCGAAAATAAAGCATATTTATTTGCATGGGTTAAAGTGAAATCATATATTTGACATGAATTATAACTAACGAACATGTCAGACGAACAAAACCCACACGAAAGATTAGCCTACTCTAGAGGATTCAAGCCTCTTAAGAAGAAGCCCCGAACATTGAAGAATGGAGATAGGTTCAGGTACAAAGGAGTTGAATACAAAGTTGTTCCTGTAAACGGAAAACCTACATTGGTTCAAGCTGTACTGAAGAGAATTCACGGAGATGGATAACAGGTACGTTCTAGCTTCCGAACCTAATTACGTTCTAAGGTTGATATGCAAGAAACAGCAGTTAGACCCTATAGATGCGTTGACTCAGGCTATATCAGCAGCGAACCCTGAAATACCTTCAGAGATTAAGGTTCCTAGCTCAAAATGGGTTAAAGTAAAGCGATTGCAGCATAAGCATACATCCACAAAAAGCATAACCCGTATGGGGTCGTATAAATTGGGGATGATGGACATGCAAGAGGAGTTAGTGAGATTGAATACAAGAGAGCATTTCGCAGTACAGGAAGCAGAAGCCAAGTTGGACCGCCCGAACGACCTTACAATAAGGCAGTTATCCTACTTCGCTAAATTGACCAACAGGAACTTTATGGGGTTGTTGAAAGCAATTGAAAAGGGGTTATCTCCTGAAAAACCGCAGAATTGGAGAACATTACTTGCATTAGAAAAGATTGACCACGATGAAACCAAAGCAGAACTCGAACAAGCAAGAGACGAAATCATTGTTGCAGAAAACAGAACGGAACAACTCCTTGAAATCCTCAACAGAAACGGGATACAAGACATTGAGATACAAGATCCATGACGAACAACAGAACTTGAAACTGATACAACTCACATATAGAATGCACTCACTAGGTCTCTTGGAAGGGGTACACAAAGGTTCAGCGTTTAAAATTCTAGCTGAAATATGCTTGACAACAGACCTGATAGACATGAAGATGTTGGAGGAATACAAAAAAAAGACAAGATGAGAACAACAGGGAAGTTTGATAAAAGCGGAAAAGAAATCCTCGAAGGAGATAAGGTTATTAAAGTTTGGGGTTGGTTTACCTATAAAGGAAATCATAAGGATAGATACCAAATCCACACTATTACCGTAAGGGACGCTCACATGATGGCAAACGGAGAAATGCACGATGATGGAGATGGTAAGATATTCTGTCTAGGTAATGCTTACAACTTTTGGGGTGGAGAATCTGTACTGAAATTAACCGATAAAGAAGTAGAAGGCATTTGCATCCCTGAAGACATGGACTTCTTTTTCGATGAATATGGAAAAGCAATCATATTCAACGACCAACACTTTTTAGGATTGTCAGATGAAGAGATGGAAAAATACAAAGCTAAAATGCTCGAAAACGAACGTAAATGGCTGTGGGGAGTATGAAGTCAATTCATGATAATCTTCCCGTTGTATTTGAAAACGAACATGGATGCGCTGTTTATTGGTTTGCAACAGACAGGAACACCCGATGTATGTACAGAATCTATTACTACAACTCAAACAGGGAGCCTTTAGCTACAAACGTGATGGACATAGTTCACGCACAACTAAACCACAAAGACGACATGTTAAGCGAAAGGATTCTTGATGACCAAGAAATTGAAATCCAATACGGACAATTACAACTAATATTTTGATATGAGTGAATTCTTTAAAGACCTAGCACACGCAGAGAGCGAAGATATGATGAAGAACATCTGTGAGAACCTTAGAAGATGCCTACAAGCAAGAGGGTTGAGCCATTCAGACTTCATTAAATGGGCGGTACAACAGAACGTTGAAGAAGTGAGGGTTTCTAAGTTAAGAATGTACTACAGTGGGAAAATAAAAAGCGATCACCTATCCGCAATATGCTTAACGGCAACATACATGAGTAAAGCCCCTCAGCAGGTGCTACTTGAAATACTACCTAGAGAGAGCTTTAAATAAGGGGATGGTAGACGGATACAGGAAAATGAACCCCGTAGATAGGGATTGGTTGAAAGACCACTACAAAAAGGATACGGTAGACAGGGAGAAACCAAGAGAAATTAAACTCCCGAAATTGGATTGGGTATTGTGGGCTTGGGAAGAATTAACAAATGAAGGAATTAAAACAAGAGACGGAAAAGATGGGTTCATTTCACTATGTAAGAAGTTGGGGTATAAAGCCTCTTCAATACGAGAAGTGATAGACATTCCCGAAAGACCTGTTAAGTCTAATTTAGGAACCCCCGACCAAGTAAGTGCATACGAAACAATTGAAACATTAATAAACAAAAATAGATAGCATGAAAATGATTACTTCACCCGATTACTTCTTAGTCCTAAAGGACACAGGAACTCTCAAAAGAGGGCAAGCCCTAGAGAAAATGACCATTTTAGGACAGATTTTTTACGGTGCTGACAGAAAGAATAACTTTTGGACTGAAAACTTCCTTAGAAGCCAACCCGATACATACGAACACTCTATGGATAGAGCAGCTAACCTAAATTAAAAGACATGAAATACACAATAACACTTACAGCAGAAGACCTAGCTTTCGTAGAAACGCTTCAATCCGATTCTATAGCGGAACTCACTAGGTCAATACATAACAAATTGAACGGCAAAATAGTGGACCCACGCTCAGACATTGAAAAGGATTGGGGCAAATTAGAGCGCCTATGCAAGCCAATTAAAAAACAGGCTGAAGGAACTACCGAAATCTGTAAGATATGCGCTGATAGGCTTAATTCCCGTCTAGGAACAAGATACCGACACAACTCGCAAAGCATGAAGACACATGTAAGCGCCCGTGTCCGAGAAGGCTACACCGCTGTTGATTTTATTCAAGTAATAGATAAGAAGATTGACGAATGGAGAGGAACAGAACAGGAGAAATACCTAAGACCTGAAACACTATTCGGAACTAAATTCGAAGGCTACCTGAATCAATTCATGCCTGTAGGAGACGCCCCGACAACCGAGCAACAACGAAATACGGACTATAACGAAGGACTAGATGAATCTTAAAGAATACCTACAACAAGAATCCGATAAAAGAGTCTTCCCTTGGCAGGATATATCCGCTTGGGACTTGAATAAAGTTGAATCCGCTTGGAAGATGACAGCAGATACATTCGTAGATAACTACAAAGATGTTTCTCCCGCATTGACAAAAGACCTCTTGCTATACCTACTTCGGGATGATGAATTCAGCAAAGACCTGAATAAGGGAATTCTCCTAATTGGACCAAGCGGCACAGGGAAAACCGTTTACATGAAGATATTCGGACTGCTATTAGGATACCTACACAACAAGAAGGTTCCTTCCTACACGGGTAAGCAAATGGAGAACATCCTACGATTACCGCCCGAACACGACAGGGTAGGTATGCTTTGGTATGACATTATGGGGAGTACCTTTTGCTTTGAAGACATCGGAGAGGAGAACAACAAGGTCAAAGTAATGGGTACGGAAATCAATGTCGGTATTGAAATTCTAGGGGCAAGACACTTGGAATACGAAAACAAGCAAAGCCTGACCTTCGGAACGTCCAACCTTAATATCAAACAACTAGGCATGAAGTACGGTGCTAGAATAGAGAGTAGGCTACATGAAATGTTCAATGTATTCCCACTAGAGGGAGATGATATGAGAAAGAAATGATAGAAGATACTAGAGGAATGGTTCCTCCACAAGCTACGGATATTGAGGAGGCTATACTAGCAGGGTGCATGTTGGAGAGCCACGTAATCCCTGATGTGATAACCACACTTACTCCTGCTTGCTTTTACAGGTTAGAACACCAATACATATTTGAAGCCATAACCAAGCTACACGAAGAGAGCAACCCTGTAGACATTTTAACCGTAGTACAACACCTGAAGAATGAAGGAAAGCTAGAATTAGTAGGGGGCGCTTATTACGTCTCTCAACTAACAGATAGAGTTGCTTCAGGAGCAAATGCAGAATACCACGCTAAAATCGTGCATGAAAAACACATGCAAAGAGAGCTTATCCGAATTTCAGGAGAAGCATACGGGGAGGCATTCCTCGACACAACAGATCCTATTGACCTGCTAGAGAAAACATCTTCCCAATTAACAGACATCGCTTCATCGCTTTCCGCAGGAGGAAACATGTCTATGGGGGAGTTGGCAAAAGAGGTTATACACAGGGCGGAGTTGGCAAGTAACGGAGAGATAATTGGTCTAAGAACAAATTTGAGGGATGTAGACCAACTTACAGGAGGATACAGGGAAGCGAACTTCATCATACTTGCCGCAAGAAGTGGCATGGGGAAGACATCTAAAGCCCTACAGGAAGCATACGAATTCGGGGTAAAACAGAGGAAGAGAACATTATTCTTTAGTGTAGAAATGACTGCTGTTCAGCTTATGCTTAGGTTAGTATCTCTACATACAGGCATCCCTGCATGGAAGATAAGAGAAGGAAGTCTTAGTGAGGACGAATGGGGAGTATTGAACGCTGAAATGCAGGAGATAATCGACAGCGAGTTGATTATAATAGACGATTGCCTGAAGCTACATGAAATAAGAAACAGGATTGTAGCAGAGAAACACAAGAACGACATAGAGATAGTTTACGTTGATTACCTACAACGAGTACAGAATTCAGGGAAGGGAAAAAACAGAGAACAGGAAGTTGCTGAAATAAGCACAACACTAGCAAATGTTTCCAAGAAACTGAATATCCCCTTAATTGCTTTGGCTCAATTAAGTAGAGATGTTGAGAAAAGGGGCGGAGACAAAAAGCCCCAAATGTCAGACCTACGTGAATCAGGCTCCATTGAGCAGGACGCACATATAATCGCTTTCTTATATCGACCTGAATATTACAAGATTGACATGGACGATAATTACGGCTCAACCGATGGATTGTGCTTGTATTTAGTAGAGAAGAACCGAGAAGGAAAGACAGGGGAAGTGGCTATTAGATTTCATAGCGAAACAACTTCTTTCAGCGAATGGGAGGAGCCATCCCTTACAGCGCCATCCCCAAACGACATACCTGATAACTATCGTTCTCCTATGCCACGCTCAGAAGAATTTGACGACCTAGACGACCTAGACGACACCTCTTCGCAAGGGGATATGGGGTTTTAAACCCTATTTCATCTTAAAATACATTTCAACTATCTTTACGCTTCATGTTTGAAGACGAGATAGAGGAAAACGAAATACCCGTATTGGTTCTACCCGAACCTATACCCGTTAAACCCCCGAAGTTTGAATACGCCCAATACGAGAAGGAAGAAAAACCTTTAAGAGATGCTTGGGAAAAGCAGTTTGCTTTATCTGATAAATGTCAGGAAAGAGCAAAGGAGATAAAGATTGAACTCCCCCCGTTACGGAAGGAACTTGCCAAAATAAAGAAGGCAAAGGATGTCGATAAATACGAAAAGGAGAGTGAAATAGATAGGCTCAACGAAGAGATTGACGAACTAAAAGACGAGTATGACGAGCAGTTAGAATTGGTCCTGATACACAAGGAGAAGGGGGAGAAGATAATAAAGCCTTGGCACAGGGAGCAAAAACGGAGATGGGGAGAAGGACATGACAACCTATCGGGAATACACTACTTCTACTTGACCCAAATGAAGATAAAGGACGCAGAGGGAAACCTTATACGCCCGTTTTGGAGAGATGTAGATGAAGTGACCCTGAATGAATTCCTAACAAGCTTTGAGAATGAGATTGACCTCTACGTATTTAAACGTAGAGAGATTGGGCTTTCATCTGTATTCGGAGGGTTAATTCCATTATGGATTTCAATCATGTTCGCAGGATCTACATCGTTGATGACATCTGCCGACCTCACTAGAGCAACAGACCTACTTGCAAATAAATTCATAGCGCAACACGCTTCTATGGATGACAGGTTGAGGAGTAACAGGATTTCATACGACAAGAGTAAGGGAGCCAAACTTGGGGAAATTGACGAAGACGGGAACCCAACAGGAAACATAGCTGATATAGTTTGTAGGCAAACATCTCAAGACAAGAATGATGTAACTAACCTAGAGGGCGCTAGAGCGAAATACGGCTTCCTAGATGAGTTATTCCTTCATCCATATCCTGAAGAAGTAAGGGCTTCTGTTGAATCTTGTCTGATGTCAGGACTTGGAAGGGTTGGTATTATGGTTGCAGGAGGTTCAGCAGGTTCAGTATCTAGACTAGGACTGAAGCAAGCGAGAACCATTTGGGAGAGCGCAAAACACGGTCAAGTAAGATGCTTATTCCTTTCAGGGGCTATGGGTATCACATCCGCAACAATAAGGGACTTAGACGGAAAGAAAGTATCTGAAGAAAACTTCTGTATCAACGGACACTCAGACGTAGAGAGAGCGACAGCATACATCCTTTGGTGGAGAAAGATTCTTGACCTTAACCCCGATAAACGACCTCTTAACTCCTTTATTAAGAGATACCCGATTGATATTGATGAAGTATTCCAATCGGATGAAGTAGGGGTAATTCCGAAAGACGTTGCAGACAAGATACCCGACCAAGAAACGGAACTTAGAAACAACCCTAGAAACATACGGTCAATAAAAATCAAGGAGGTCAACGGTAAGATGAGCTTCGAGAACGACCCTAAAGGAGCTTGGATAATATCGCAAGCGCCTGAAAAGGGGATGACGTACATAATGGGAACAGACTGTATCCCTATGCTTATGTCTAAAGAAGAATCGACTCTAGACCCCGAAGACACAGACCACTCCATGCACTGTACTGTAATCAAGTGTATAGAACTGAATACCTATGTTGGGATATACCTAAGAAGGACTTCAGATATAGACCTCATTTACGGAGAACTGAAAGATGCTCAGGCGCTTTACGGAGAAACAGCACCATGTCAAAATATGATTGAGCGTAACTCCGCACAATTACTCTACGATAGGTATAAATTCGACAACAACCTCAATAGCCTTGCTTATCAACCTAGATGGATTGGCTCAAAGGCATACAAGAAGAATTCTGTAAGGGGGGTGTATAAGGACAATCACAACAGGGAGAGAATTTACAGCGCAGGATTCGACCACTTCAGAGACCACATGGAGAATGTTGATTTCCCAATCATTCTAGAGCAGTTGAGAGTATTTGGAACCGCGAACACGGATGTTATGGATGCTATCTTCATGGCTGAAGTGTTCCATAGAGGAATGGCAATAACAGACGGGCAAAGAGCTTCATTTGCTATGAAAGCCACTTACAAAGAGGTTGCCTACACCACAACAGATAATAAAGGAAGGACAGTAGTTAGATACAGGAAGGAAATGGACCCGAAATACAGATCAGAGCATGACGCTATGATGGAAAACATGAAACCTCTAGGGATATGAACATTAATGAAGTAGGCTCAAAATGTGTAGTTAAAACCAAAAAAGGAAGCTACCCATCTCTATACTTTGGAACATTCCAATACAAGCAGGGAGATAGCGAAACACCCGTTGCAATCGTAAAGCTTAAAGAAGGAAACTTAGGAATGGTGAATGTTTCATCCGTTTTCTTTGAACCTGCCCCATACATGGATGACAAAATGGGGAAGAGAATATATTTGGAAGAGTAATTCCTTCCTTCAAAACTTTAAAGCATTATTTGCTAATAATTTTTACGCTATGCTTTTTGTAAATTTGCATTACAACTTTTTCTCGATAGAATGTCAAACTACTATATTCTCGACAATCCCAATAAGGGCATAGCTACAACAGAAAGACCCGATGTGGTCGGCACTAAAAGAACCTTAAAGAAGAAACACGGAGGGATACACGGGATGGTGTCGGAATATCTTCGGTTTATGGTTTCTCAATGGAACACGCAGTATAACACCCCCATTGAGACCTTCAACGACAACAGGAAGGTGATGGTTAAAAACTCCCCTGTCGATGAAATCCGCCTAAACTACCAATTCTACCAAGCCCAACAGGAGAACTACCCTTACGCATATCTTACAGAGTGGCAAGAAGGAAAAGAATTACCCTCTCCTTGGAGTAATGGACATGAAATCTTTCAGACCGTTCAACACATGGTCGGACCCGTTGTAAAGCATTTCGTAGGCACAACAATAACAGTAGAGAGTTTAGACCCATCCGTTCAGTCTATTAAGCAGGGTAAGATTGCCATGCTAGAGGCTAAGAAGAAACTTCCTGAAATCTTCAAAAGGTTCGCAGAAATGGGAGCCAACTTCATGCCTGAAGGAGAAGCAGGAACAGATATGGATGTAGCAATACAAGAGGCAATAAGAAAGCCTTCCCATAAGATTGAGAAGTTCGGAATGGATTTATTGAACTTCATCAATAACGTGAATTCCGTAAAGGAAACAATGCCTAGAAGGTATAGGGATGTTGTAATAGGAAGATACTGCGGGACACACGTAGATTCCTCAAGCTCTAGAATCAACCTAGAAGGAATACGACCTGAAGACCTGATGTGGGATAGGAGCGATGAAGATGATGATTTCAACAGATACTCACTGTTCAAAGGGTTCCTTTCTTGGAAAACGAAAGAAGAAATAGTTCAAGCATACAATCTCACAAGTAAAGATGTTCTCGAAGAATTGGACAACATGTTCAGTAAGAATACATCTTCAGCCACAACCACTTTAGCCGCTATCTCCCGAAACGAACAACCTGATGAAGGGTTCGCTTGGGTTGAGAGTGGAAAAGTTAGGAGAATGGCTTGTGTTACAGGCTACTTTGTAGCTTCAGTCTACAATAAAGGTGATGACGAAGGCTTTTACAATACACTATATAGAGGAACATTAATTGGAGACACTATTCTAGTTGATTACGGAGAGGCTAACAATATCGTTTACGATATGGCTAAACCTGAATACCCTATCATACCGATATTCATATATAGCCCCGACACCGTTCTAGGGAGGAATGTTTCTCCTGTAGATAGATTCAGGCAAGCACAATCAGATTGTGATGCTTTCCTAAACAGGGTCAGGGAACGAATAAGTAAAGACTTAGGTAAGGTTCCTATTATATGGGCTGAATCTTTGGGAGGCGATGCTGTTACAGCGAAAACCCTTGTTGAGGATTTCAAACGTGACGGAATAACCGTATTGAAAAGGGGAGATGGAGAAGAGCCTATCGTCAACGGGAAGCCCGTAGAAGTGTTAGACCTTTCACTTGACCCGAACATAAAGGTCTATATGGAACTTCGTAAGGAAATGTTCCAAGACATGCGCGATGTTGTTTCTCAATCTCGTATCACTACAGGTATGCAGCAAACATACATTGGAGGAGGTACGCAACAAGCAACCATATCTCAAGCAAATAACGGAACAGTAGGTATAATGCAAGGCTTCTTTCAGCACTTTGCTCATATCGAACACTACATCCTCAATGCAGCGAAAACAATGCTGTTGGACGCGAAGAACGCTGATGAAGCTGAATTGATATTCTCTAAAGCAAGTAGAGAGTTTTGGAAAGCTATTAAAGAAGTCAACGTAGAAGATCTCCAAGTCCGAGTGGAAATGGAAGACTTTATAGATGACGAGCTTAGAGCAGAACTTAACACGATGGCTCTTGCTTGGGCGCAGAACTTTAAGGAAACAGGCTTCGGTCCTATTGAGTGGTTGGATAGTAAGACCGCAAGAACCGTTACGGAGCTTCAAAGAAAAATGAAGGAGACTTTCGAACTCAAAGAAATGAAGAGGGAGAGAGAGCGTAAAGAAGATATGGCTTTCCAACAACAACAACAGGAACGTCAGATACAAGCGCAACAAGAACAGGACGCAGCCAACAACCAAGCTTCAGCGCAAAGAGATATGATACGGGAAGCACCCGAACACGAAAAGAACCAAATTAAGCGTGAGGAGCTTAATATGCAACGAAACGTGGACATGGGAAGCGAAGCAGGAATGCCATCTTCCAATCCGTTGATTTAATTACTCGCTCATTTCACACCTGCAAAGTGTAGCCACTTGAAAGATGTAAAGGGTTGTGTTTCAACAACTTACAATTCGTAGATTTCATGGAATTTGTATATTTGCTTTACGCTTTCGGGCTTTAAAACAATTATACAAACACTAACATAACGACATGGCAGATTTAGAAGACGAAAAGAAAGACGATAAGTTGCAAGATGACGCAGCGTTTGAATTTGAACTTTCCGATGATGCGGTTTCCGATGTAGAGGAAGCTGTATTAAAGGCTAATGCAGGAAAGGCTAAAGACGAACTTGCTGATGAGATTGAAGCAGCTAAAGTTGAGAGATTGAGTGAGATGAAGAAGGACAACGAAGCAGTTATTGCTAAGTTGAATGAGTTTTCTAAAGACCCTGAAAACGAAGGGAAGTCAGAGAGTGAGTTAATGGAAATGGCTCAAAAAGCTGTTGTTGATGGTGCGGATGATGATGATAGTGATGATTATTTAGGTGATGACTTCTTTGGAAAGGGAAGTAAAAACGGGGTTGCTCCTTCGGGAGGTGACACAGGAGGCGATAAGAATTCCGATACCGAACTCCCGTCTGATGTAAGGGCGGAATTGGATGAATACAGGAAGATGAAAGAAGACGAAGGTTTCAAAGCCTACGTTGAAGCCAAGAAGTCAGGAGAAGTTGATTTTATAGGAATGGTAACAGAATCAGGTTTAGCGTTTAACGCAAAGAACTTGAGTCCCGAACAATTGAAACAATATGAGTTGAACCAACTACAGCAAGCAGACCCATCTATTACAGATGAAGAGATTGCTGATGAGATGGACGACTTTAACGATAAGTCAAAAATAGAGAAGGCTAAAGCGGTCCTTTCAATACGTGCTGATATAGAAAAGCAACAGAAAGAAGGATTGAAAGCTTTTTCAACAAAGATTTCGTCAAATGCGATTGAATCTAAAGAAGAACTAACCAAAGTCGTGACCGAAGCCGAAACTGCGCTGAAAAACGATTACTTAGGTAACACATTCTTTGGGGTCAAAGTAGATAACGAAAGAACCGCTAAGGTTTTGAAGAACATTCGCTCTAAGGGGGTTTCCTCCAAAAAAGCTGATGGAACTCCGAACATTAGTGAAGCTATAGAGAAAGAACTTCTATGGGAGAACAGATATGAAATAATCGAAGCAGCCCAACAGAGGATGTCTAAGAATATGAAAAGGATGTTCGCCCTAAAGCAAGGAAAGCCTCTTGGTTTGAAAGCCCGATCTTCTGCGTCAAGAAAGAGTCCAGTTGACTCTAGAAAGGCATTAGCCGCAGCACAGAAGGAGGCAGGAATGATTTAATTTGAACTAACGCCTAAAAAAATAAGAAAATGGCATTAACAACACTAAGCGTTTTGGATAACCTCCAAATCAGCACACTTATTGATTGGAACGATGTTTCAAGGGTAAGAAAGATAAGCAAGGGTTGCTACTTCATGCAGGATATTGAGCAATTGAATGTAGGAATCCCTATGGCTTCAAAATCTATTGATGTACTCGAATACCGCGAGACCTTTATCGGTGACGATGAATTGGTTGCAGAGGTTCAGGCAACAGCTATTGTAGGTGGAAACCTTGTAGTTGACCTTGTACCGATTGGTGGTAATCCTGTTGATTATTTCCGTGAGGGAAGCATCATGTTTGGTAACTCAAAGCAAATTCAAGGTAAGATTGTCGCTGCTGTAGCAGGACAGATTACAGTAGCTCCTGTTTCAGGTTCAACTGTTGCTCAATTGAACGCATCCTTCACAGTAGGGAACAACGTTCAGGCAATGGGTGTAACGAAGAAGTACCGAAACTCTTCTAGAGTTGAAGGTATCAACTACTTCCCTGAAGTACAGACCAACTACTTAAGCCTTATGAGAGAAGGTGCTGAGTGGAACCGAGTGGACATGCACAAAGCACGTATCGAATCAGCAGGTAAGTATTGGGTTAATGGTGACATTACTCGTACTCTTGACCGTATGTTGAAAGACATTGAGCGAACTTGGTTATGGGGGCTTCCTGATTGGGACCCGAATAACGACTACTCACGAAATGGTGGTGTAGATTGGGCTATCCGAAACAGAGGCGGTATCGTTTCTACGTTTGGCGCTCTACCTACTCAGGGACAGTTCCAAGATTTCTTGGATAACGTTGCTGATAGACGAGCAGGATACATCCGATTGAAGAAACTATACATGGGTCGTAAGCTTTATGCTCACATCATGAATAACTTCACCGCAGGATACATTCGTCAGATTGACCCACAGGCTCCAAGAACGGACGCTATCAACGAGAATGCTAACAAGTATTTGGTTGGAGGTCACGAAGTAGATTTGATCCACAGCCTTGCATTGTTCCAAGAGCGTGATTTTGACAACTACCCTACGGCAGGAGTTGGAATGACAGGAATGAAGAAGGAGTGGTCAGCATACTACATTGACCAAGATCCTGTTGAAACAGTTGGTTCAGGAACGGTTCCTGCAATCGAAAAACTTCACTTTGGAAGTTCTCCTTTCTATATCGGAAGAAGTACGGGTATCGGTGATTGTCCTGTAGGAATGCCTACTGCTGATGGTCAACTACAAAACCCTGATATGTACCAAGTAAGCACTTCAGCGGTTGACCGTTCTGAATTGAACTTGATGTATCATGGTGGAGTAAACATGGTAACAGGTAATTTCTCAGGGATATTTGAGGCTTCACTTTAATTCTAACGCCTAAAAAAAACTAAGAAATAATGGCAACAGCAAAAAACACACAAAATTTCGTAATCAACTCGGTAGCAGCTACCGCAGGTGATTTATCAACAGGAGACGGAAGAGTTACTGTAACGGGAGATACCGAAGGGTTTCTACGTAGAGAAGCAAGTAGCATCGTTGTAAACAAGTTCATTGCAGAAACATTGCAAGTGAGTACGGTTACAGCTACGGCTGCTCCTGCGGCAGGAACTACTTACTCTTACTTGCTAGAGCAAGAGGTTGGAGGTAAAGTGCTTTCACACTACATGGAGTATTATGCTCCTTCAGGTGTAACGGCAGCTATCCTTGGAGCAGCTTTCGAAGCAGGAGTTCAGTCTTTGATTGACGCAGGACAATTGTTCGCAACAGCAGCAGAGATCACTTCAGGAAACGGAGGTGTAACTATCACAGCCCTTACGGGTTATGCGGTTATTCGATTGAAGCAAGCAAACAATGTGACTTTCGCAAGCTCTCTTGACGCTGAAACATCAAGCGGAAACTTATCTGTAAGCGGATTGGTTCTTACAATGCTAGAAGGTGATACAACCTACTTGGCTGTCGGACAACTTCACAAGTTATCAGGATGGACAGGAACGGCTGTAATCAACGGAAAGACAGCAGCACAAGGAGTAATCCTTAGAGCAGCATCCGTAACGACCAACACAAGTGTCACTTACGACATCTTGGTAATTACAGGTTCAATTACCGCTGCATCTTGTGACTACGAACTGCTTTCGTCTAACGCAACAGGCATTGGAGCAGATCTTACAGCAGACAGAGGTATTACAGGTGGGGGTGACCCTAATGTAGACATCGTTGCAACCAACGTTTATCATGAAGTTGTTGTTTCAGGAGGCGAGCCTTCAGGAAGCACAATGACTGTTGGTGATGTAGCACCGTTCGAGAAGCATTTCTTTATCGACACTGTAGCAAGCGCATCTAATGCACTATTGCTTACAGATAGATTTGAAGAGGTTCAGAACTACTACGCAGCAGGAACTACTGACGCTGATCCTTCATTGCTCTAAGCAACTAAGAAGGCACTTTATTGAAGAGGAAAGCATTAAGTTGTTTTCCTCTTTTTTTTGGATACCTTTGTCTAAACCC
>Ga0098053_1000093_pt1 | contig 33438 bp, 36 predicted proteins | sample 15BtaG_FD_77068 | JGI IMG/M metagenome (GOLD analysis project Ga0098053, IMG submission 77068) | Marine viral communities from the Subarctic Pacific Ocean - 15B_ETSP_OMZ_AT15312_CsCl metaG | ecosystem: Environmental > Aquatic > Marine > Oceanic | place: Pacific Ocean | collected 2015-01-18 | reverse complement strand
TAACCCGGAGGAAAAATGAGATGCTACTTACTTTGTTAATTGGATTAGTTATTGGTGGTTTAGTGGGGATACCTTTAGGGATGGTGATTGGAGATATTTACTTGTGAGTGTCCACGTAGAACTGACTCAGACTAAAAGGACTGATCCACTGCAGCCGGTATCACACTACAAAGGTTGCAATGCAATTAGCTCCTCTGGTATTGATCCACGATACCAGGAGGTCCGGGGAGCAGAAGACAATCAAGAAGCTCTTAGGAGACTGGGAACGCCTTGATCTACGATCAGAGCGGGGACTCGCACTGTTTATTAACCCCCAAGAAGGCAAAAAACACCTGTAGCATCCCTCTTTCCTAGTGCTAAAATGAAAGCCTGTCTAGATTCCTAGGCGGGTTTTTTTGTACACAATCCTAATATTAGGAGAAATCCCATGGCTGATATATCAGCAGGGGTAGCGGCACTGACCACTACGTCAGACGTCGCACCATTCTTTGTTCTTGCTGCGGGAGCTTCTGAGGTCTACCTCGAAGTCGCCATCTCTGAGACTATCGCAGCCCAGATCTACTGTCCCAATCTACACAACTCGGGTGACTTCCTCCAGATTCCCCCAGGCGGGCGAGTCTATTTGAAGTCGAGTCCTACCGGGATCAAGGAGATCCGAGGGAAGACTTTGTCGTCTACTACCAACTTGTCCTTTGGGGTTTCCCGAAGATAAGGGGAGGGCTAAATAGTGCCTAAATACACATACAACAACAACTGGGGTGCTTCTTTCTTACTCGAAGAGATAGAAGAACACCTTGGTTTTGTCGGCATCCTTAACGGATTAAATGGGCGAGGAACGGCAGACCCAAAAAACCCAGAAAACCCGCCGGTAATTAGCGACTTCGACGTGCTTACGATTCGGGATTTAACTAGGGCAGAGAAAGAACAACTCGACGCCTTGGTTGAGTCCTACACGCCCGACCCTGAGTACACAAACAAAAAACTAGCGGCAATAATTAAACCACTAATTGATGCAGTACCGACCGATGCCGAGGTCGAGGCAATCGCGTCAGTTGACCATGTTAAACTGGTACTGAAGCAACAGAACAAGATTCTCTTTCGTTTGATTCGGTTGCTTGTAAGTCTTGAAGAAATCGAGGACCCAATCTAATGGTTGCTCGTCAGTATTATTCAGCAGAAGCTGAAACCGAAGATTCGACAACGGGCAGTTATGTAACATCGCTGACGCATACATTTACGCCAGACGCGAATCGGGATTATATCTGTTTTGCTTCGTCTATGATGCGACGATCAACGACAAGCTACGGCAACAGGCCATCGGCTTTTACCGATTCTTCACCTCGTGATGCAGATGCCGGTGCTTATTTAAGCTCTGAGTATTTTCACACCGCCAACCGTGTCAACCAATCGGGTTTTTACATCCACGAAGAAGGTGCCTCGCCATCGTCGTATACACAGGCAAATTATTTTGCACGATACGGGTCAACGGGCACATGCTACATTGACCAGCAATCTTTGGTTGCACTTCGACTAGAAGCCAACGATGAGTTTGTAACAACGATCTCCGAGACTTCGACCACATCTTCGTCATATTCTACAGCCCAAACCTTGACTTTCACCCCACCCAGCGAGGGTGAATATCTGATTCTTGCCCAGTGGAACGCGAGGGGTGCCAACACTGAATGCAAAGTTGTAGTTGACGGCGTCACCAAAATGACGGCGTTTATTGGCCCCTACGATTTCGATAGAACCTCCTTTTTGTTTTCCTCGAAAGTAAACCTAACAGCGTCCAGCAAGACCATAACGATACAACTAAGGAGGCCCAGCGGCTCAAGCACCGTCTATTGCAGTCTGCCCAAGATTGTTGCCTTGCGGCTTGATGATTTTCCCACTGGGGCAGAGGTGGCCCACGATGATTCTACCTCGTCCACAACTGCAACATCGTCAACTTGGGTTGACTCAGATACCAGCGTGACGTTTACGCCAACAGCAGGTGACCATCTGATTATTGGAACCTGCATCTATGGGCACAATACCAATGCAGGTGGGGGTGGGGTCAGATTAGAAGAAGATGGATCGGGAGCGTTTAAGTATTCAAACGCCAAACATCCGGGGGCGAGTAATTGGCGACGGTCGCATGGTGTTGTAAGGGTTCAGACTCTCGCCGCAACAAGCTACGAAAGAACATTCCAGGTCAATCGTACCGTTGGATCTGGCACAACCACAATTGATGAGAAGTCAATAACGGTTTTGCAATTGGAAGAAGTGGCAAGTGGTTTATCAGTTCCAATTGCACACCATCATAGACAGAGGAACAACTAATGAGTTTTCAAGGGTTCCTAAAACAATCTACCGCAGTCGATGTTTTGATCGGCCCATTCGTTGACGACACCGATGGTAACACGGCAGAGATCGGACTGACGATTAGTGCTAGTGATGTTCGTCTATCAAAGAATGGGCAGAACATGGCATCAAAGAACGATGCGACTGCTTGTGTTCACGACGAAATTGGAATGTATCACTGCGAGTTTGATGCTACTGATACGAACACGGTTGGACAGCTTGTTTTGTCTGTCCATGAATCAGGTGCCTTGCTGGTCAAGATGACTTGGCACGTCGTTGAAGAAGCTGTGTATGACGCGATGTACGGAGCCTCTGCTGAAGGACCATTACAAGCAACAACGGCAGGACGAACGCTCGACGTTGCAGCTACAGGAGAGGCAGGAGTAGACTTTGGCAACGTGACCGGAACTCTGACGAACTCAAATCTTGCTTTTGTAGATTCAAACGAACGAGTTGATATTGGCGAGTGGCTAGGAACAGCCGTTACTATGAGCGGTAATTATCCTGATGTTAATTGTCAAGACTGGGGTGCGGCATCTGCTTCAATGGGAATCAGTAGTGGTTCACTCCCGCAAGTGGATACTTACTCAATTTACGATAGTAGCACGGTATCTGCTAATGTAGCACTCGACTACGACGGAACTGGCTACAACAAGTCCAACTCAACAATCGGAACGTGTACAACAAATACTGATATGCGAGGCACCGACTCTGCAAACACTGTTGTACCTATGACCGCAGCCCTCTCGCAGACGGAGCATGACGCAACGCAATCTGCGATCACAGGTTTGAATGACATCGCCGCGACTGACATCGTTTCAGCCGGAGCGATAACAACCTTGTCGGGTGCCGTAGTTAACGTGGACTTGGTGGATCTTGTCACCACCACTACTACGAACACTGATATGCGGGGAACAGACTCAGCTAACACCGTTGTTCCAATGACAGCCGCTCTTTCCCAGACGGAGCATGATGCTACACAGTCTGCAATCGCAGGTTTGAATGATCCAACAATCGCTGATATTGTGGACGGGGTCTGGGACGAGGCAATCAATAAAGCAAATCACAACGTAGCCAATAGTGCTGCTAAATACTTGCGACAGATCAAGCAGACGGTTTCTGTGAGTGAAAGCGCCGTGGACGATCCAGGAGCAGCAGCAACTACAACAGTGTTTAATACCGAGTTGACTGAGGTAGATGATTTTTGGAATGATTTAACCCTTGTCTTTACGACAGGTTCTTTAGAGGGTCAAGCAAGAGTCATTACGGACTTTGCTAATACGAATGGTCAAATTACTATTGACGAACCTCTAACTTCTATACCTGCCGACAACGATGAGTTCATCATCAACTCAACGCATACCCATACACTTACCCAAGTTGCGGGTGCTATACTTTCAGATGGGGTCCCTTTAAACACCTCTAGTGGTGTTTTAGATACTGTGAACACAGTTAACACCACGACAACCAATACGGACATGAGAGGGACCGACTCTGCATTACTTGCTGCGTCCGCTCCCTCTAACTGGAGTTCAATGGTAATCTCCGCTGGTGGTGCAGCCGACAGCCTTGTACAGGGTTATCTCAACAACACAATTGCGGAAAGCACAGCGAACAATATTTCTACAAACTTTGAAGTGTTCTTCGACAATGCTGATGCTGTAACTACGAAGACGGTAGACGATGTCGGCGGCGGCGGGGGTGGTGGCGGGGATGCCACAGAAGCCAAGCAAGACACCATCATCACACACCTTACAGATGTGAAGGGTACAGGCTTCGCGAAGGATACACACTCCCTTACCGACATCACCGAAGATGTTACAGGTCTTAATGGGTCTGCTATGAGAGGAACAGACAGCGCTAATACTGTTGTTCCAATGACAGCCGCCTTATCACAGACCGAACACGATGCAACACAGGCAACGCTCGCAGGGCTTAACGATGTTGCTGCTACCGACATTGTTTCGGCAGGGGCGATTACAACCTTGTCAGGTGCGGTTGTAAATGTGGATCTAGTTGACCTAGTCACTACTACTACAACTAACACTGATATGAGGGGGACGGACGGGGCTAATACTGTGGTTCCTATGACAGCTACCTTGAGTCAGACTGAACATGATGCAACGCAGTCCACCCTAGCGGGACTCAATGATGTGGCAGCGACTGATATTGTCTCTGCGGGGGCTATTACAACACTCTCCGGCGCTGTCGTCAACGTAGATCTGGTAGCCACTACGACAACCAACACAGATATGCGGGGGACTGACTCAGCCAATACCGTTGTTCCTATGACGGCATCTCTCTCGCAGACAGAGCATGATGCTACGCAGACGGCTATCATCGCTTTGAATAACATAGCCGCGACCGACATCGTTTCAGCAGGTGCTATTACAACCTTGTCCGGGGCTGTAGTAAATGTGGATCTAGTAGACACCACTACTACGAACACCGACATGAGAGGCACCGATGGTGCCAACACAGTTGTCCCGATGACAGCAGCACTCTCGCAGACCGAACACGATGCTTCCCAGTCAGCGATTGCAGCTCTTAATGATCTCTCGGTAAGTGACATCTTTACGACAGCTCTTACGGAAGCCTATCGATCCACGGGAGCAGCAGGTACTGCAGCAGAATTGCTTTACGAGATCATTGCCCACTTGGGAGAATCCTCAATCGTCAGTACAACTAAGACGTTGAAGAAGCTTGACGGAAGTACACCCGCAAAGACTTACACCTTGAACGACGCTACGGAGCCTACTAGCATTACGGAGACAACCTAATGTCCGTAAACACGATTATTACATTAGGCTTCGGGAACGGAACTCTTGTAGGTAGTGTCGGGGATGTAATCACGCTTGGGTATATACCCTCCATAGCTGACGTACCTATTTGTGTAGGGGCAGTTTCGTTAGAGAGGCAAGGTCCAAGTGCAGTCGCCTGCACAAAGCAGGGGGTTAGTACAGTAGGCTTGGCGAGAGTAGGTCCAAGTGTTGTTGCATTCGAGAAGCAAGTGCTTAATCCGGGTGCCGTAGAGTTACACAGAGACGGACCAAGTTCCGTAGAACTGGAGAAATGCTGATGGCAGGTTCATTTAACTTTGATACAATCGACTTCATACAGAAGTCCAAAGAGATTTGGACTATCTCTCTGTATGAAGAGGACGGGGTAACCCCTGTTGTTCTCGTTGTAGCTGATACTGCGCAGGTAAAAATATGGACAGACAACGGGGACGCATCGACGACTCTGACGATCACAGAGACAGGAACCTCGACAGTTACCGTGACCTCTCTTGGATCTGTAACTGCTCCAGCCACGCTCACCCTTTCAGTAGCTGCCGCAGACACAGGGAACGTAACGAAATTTGCAGCCGGGAGGAACCGGATGGAGATCGGGATATTTGACAGCGCCGACTCCGGAGCTTATAAAGCAGCGGGCAGAGGTTTCATAGAGTTGAAGCAGAGCCCCACTCCCTAATCTAAGAGGCACTTATGGAAGGTTTTTCTACCGTGGATTCAAACGAACCCTTGAAGGGTTTACCACCCCTGGACGAGATGAAGGGCAAGAAGATTGCCCTGAAGCTCACAGGCGGGGTAGGCGACGTTGTAATAGCTATTGGAGGTCTCGCTCCTGTTCTCGCTGAAGCGGGTGCAGAGGTAACGGCGATTGTTAAAGGTCACCAGACCAAGCTCATCACCCGTATGAAGGGTATAGCCCACGCAATCGAAACACAGAAGTTCAACAACCCCCAAGCGCGAAACAAGTTTGACTACCTCGTGGAGTATAGCCACGTCTTCAACGAACGACGAAGCCTCCGAGCAGGCTCCTACTATGAGCGGGCCTCGGAGAGGGCGGGTATCTCCCACGGTCCTGGGGAGTTTGAGGTCAAGAGGCTCAAGCCTCTGGTGAAGTGCCTCAACTGTACGGTGGCTATCCACCCCACTGCCAGCAACCCCAATCGAGTCTGGGACTTCGACAACTGGAAGAAAGTCGCTTACGCGATCCGAGAAGCGGGCTGCGACGTCGTCTGGCTTGGAACCAAGGATGAACCCGGATTCTCCGACGACCGCATTACAAAGCTATCTGACATTGATGAGGACATGTCCAAGCAGGTGGCAACCCTAGCCCGATGCAGCTTCTTCATGGGATCAGACTCAGGATTCGCCCACCTCGCAGGGGTCTTGAAGATTCCAGGGGTGGTTCTATTTTCTAACACTTGGCCTGCCGACGTCATCGGGGAATATCAGGACTTGATGCCGGTCTGCCGGTTTGACCTGGAACAACCCACCAGGGCCCTCTCACACAACTGTGAGACGTCCCAAAGGCTTATGAAGGCAATCACGGTCCAGCAAGTCTTAGAGGACGCAGAACGCCTCATACCGTCGATTGACCCGCAGTTCGATATTCGCTCCACGCAGGTAGGACCTGTCTCTGTGAAAAGGTCTCTCCTATTATTAGGAGACCGGTGCGAGTTTGTTCGTAAGCTCCGAGAGGTCTACGACGTTACCGAAGGCTGCGAGTTGGACTCCTCGGTTAATCCTGCCGACTTCGACATAGTTTTAGACGCTACTACCGGAACCACTTTCGGGTTGAAAGTGGGTGGTAAAGATGTCAAAGTAGTAGCTAACATATCTACTGTCACCCGAGCGATTCGGGAGATCCTCATGGAGTAACCCAATGGGCAACTACGCTACCTATACTGACGTTCGTACCCACAAAGTGGCAGGCGAGGTAGCGGATCTCGTTGCCTTCTCCGATGCGGAGATTACAGCGGAGATTGCCATCGTTGAGGAGTTCATCGAACTTTTTACCAACGATTGGTTTTATGCCCAAACCAAGACAGTCGTCTACGATGGTGGGGACTATTATCGGTTGTTCTTTCCCCCTGAGATAGTAGCCCCTGCCATTTCAATTACCTCGGTAGAGGAGTTGGATGATGACGGGACGACAGTCTTAACGACCTACACAGAAGACGAAGACTTCAAAGTCCAGGAACACTACCTGGATATGCTTCGTACAGCGGACACACTGCGGCGCGTGACCAAAACAAGTCGATTCCCTAAAGGCAAAAGCAACGTCAAAGTTGTCGGTTCCTTTGGACGTTCGACGGTCCCCGCAGCCATAAAGAGAGCCACGATATTGTGGACTCTTGAGAACCTTATTCCAGGTTCCAGCGGGATGGCTACTCCCGATGTTATCCAAGCTGTTTGGCCTGACTTCACAGTCACATACAAGAGGTCCGAAAACGAGACCGACTTCTCAACCGGTTACATAGAATTGGACAGGCTTCTGTCAAGGTACATCAACTTCGTTGACATGTTCTTAGGTGCAACGGATGGGATGACACCCGCCGACTATAATCCCTGGAGAGAAGACTAATGCCAGCAAACTCCAGGATCACCCTCTTCGGTTTACCCCACACGGTCTCCGTAGAGAGGTTGCAAAGTATTGATAACGGACGAGGCGGGGTCACGATGGGCAACGCCTTGGAGATTTACGCATCTCGCAAGTGCCGTATCTCCACTTTAGCAAAACATGATGAAGAGTTGAAAAAGCCAGGGTTCGACATGGACAAGGCTCGCAAGGTGACTATGGTCTACTCCCCGGCTGTGGAGCTAAATGACCATGTCTCGGTCCCATGGGGAACCCCGCCCAACATGTCAGGTCCTTCGGGGCTTGGTGCCTTCATGCCTACGACTATTGTCATAGGTACACCTGCAGGCTCCCAGACTTTGACGTGGAGCAAAACTCGTGATCGGTATGAGGATTCTATAACAGGAGACTACATAGTCTACTGGACAAGCTCTGTCTGGAAGTTTGAAGATGCAGTAGCCCCTTTGACTTATGAGTTTACAGGCTTTACCAAGCACCAGAATATCTTCAAACAACCTTGGGCTACTGTTGTAGGAGCTTCCTACTCTGTCACATCCCAGGCGGGAGTTGCCCAGACCTACCAAGTAGTCTGGCTACATCACCAGCTAGATGACCGGGGGCACATGCACCACACTACTCTTGTGATGGAGCTAATCTAATGCCTACAGGTGTATATTCGGTAAAGGTTAAATGGAACAGCGGGTTAACCCACTGGTCCCGTTATATCGCAAGCATGTCCTACCAGATGCCCCAAACGATGGCGAAGATTCTGCGTACATCTGCGATGCACGTTTTGGTTCCTAGAATCCGAAAGCAGATCAAGAAGAACCGATCTATATTCACAGGCGACTACCACTCAAGGATGACAGCCAAAGGTGGAGTTAATAACACCAGTGGACCCTTCGTAGACATAGGAGCCTTTGGTGTACCTTATGGGCTTAACCTGGAGCAGGGAGCCCCAGCACACAAACCGGACTATGCACGAATCGTCGAGTATGTCAGAAGGAAGATGGGGATGAGTGGGTCTGCTGCAGTTAGCCAAGCACTGGCTATTATTATGACACTCCAAACAAAGGGCTCTAAAGCCCATCCATCTATATTGCCTGTGTGGAAGGCTAACAGCGATAAGTTCTTTGATGACGTAGTCAGACGCATAGGCGCTGCACTCCTCAAGGCATCCAAAACTGGCGTTACGCCCCCTTAATAAAGAGGACCCTGATGAGTGCAGAATTAGGAAGAGCAATAGTAAACAAACTTAGAGAGGATACAGGACCCTCTGGTCTGGTAACCTTGACAGGGCACGAGGTCCTTGACCCCGATGGCTATAGGATCTTGACAGGCGAACCTCTGAGAACGGCAATCTACCCCTACCTCTCCATAGTAATCTTCCAGACGGAGAGGGCGATTGAGAATGGGCCGAGCCAGTTGAAAAAGTCTCGTATCCATTTCCGAGCCTTTGCAAAGGATGACTTTGTCTGCCAGGACATCTGTGACAGAGTCGCCCACCTCCTAGACCAGGACGACCAGAACCAGGAAGGACCTCTAACCAATAGAGCTTTCCTGGACTTTTCCAGCCGGTCCATCTCCAATAAACAGACCCAATATGCGGAGCAGGACGTCGAGCCTATCTTCTATGACGAGGACGACACCTTCAGATCCCAGGTCGAATGCGACGTTTGGTGGGTCAATCAGATCTGCGATACCCTTTAAAGTCCTGTTGTATCTCCCCTTTGCGGAGATAAAATAGGGGCTGAATGTGGATGTGGACGTTTCTATTGTAGTTGCAAGACGCCTAAACAGGAGTAAATTCTATGGCTGACGCAGACAATATTATCATTGGTTCCGCTTCGATCACAATCAACGGTACTGATATTGGCTACACGATGGGTGGCACGACGGTTCGTCACGAACCCGAGTACATCGAAGTGATTGCCGATCAAGCCGCAGGTGTTGTGAAGAAAGCTCGATCCGTTGAGCGTATGTATGTTACTACTACCATTCTCGAAGTGAGTTTGGAGCAGTTGCGAATTGCGTTCATGTTACCTGTTGCCAATCTTTCTGGCTCGACGTTGACCCTTGGGTACAACGACTCTTGCTGGGTTGACGAAGTAGCCTTGGTAATCACCGGCTCAAGCCCTAATTGTGGAACCCGAACATTCACATTCCCTAAGTGCATCACGTTTGATAACCGTGAATACAACATGCAGCGGGAAGAGGAAGTTCGATTCGAGATTCAGTTTGAAGTGTTGAAAGACACCTCGGGCAATTTCGGAACAATCGTGGACAGCTAAAGAAGGAGGTCATTGTGGCTAACTCTGATGAAGTTTACGATGCGGTGAAGACGTACCTTACAGGTGTGTCGATTAACACCCAACCTGAAGTGCAGAACTTCCGAGTTCCCGGCGAACGCCGAGACAATTCGGCGTCTCCCACTGCAGGGCAACTGTTCGATTGTTTGGCGGCAGTCTCTGCCAGCCTAAGCAACCGACACATCTCGCGACGACGTGTCAGGCGAGATGCTTTACGGCTCTTCAAAGAAGGCCAACTTTAATTCGTTTCTCCTCTTGTTAGGAGAACTTACTTTTTTGAAAGGAGAACCATACCATGGTTTTCTCAGAACCTAGTGCGGGCGCAGGTCATAACTACGCCGATAAAGAAGCGAGTTGGATTGACTTCACTGTCACGCCTTCCGTTGATTCGGGCACTATCGTGATGACTGTTACAGATCCTAAAGGTCTGTTGACGTCCATGAAGATGACTCGTGCAGTTATTGGTGATGCAATTGATCAGTGGTTGTCTACCAACGCTGCTCAACTCGTGACCAACAGTGTTTCAGTCGGTAACGACAGCAACTCTGATGACATCGGCGGCAGCAATGCTAATCGTCCCCCAGGCGATGGTTTCTACGGTTGGGTCTGGAGCAAGAGTGCAGGTACGGCAACTACGCCTTCCATCACGACTACTTCGTTGACAACTACGGGTATCACCGTTTCCAAGCCTTACGCAGACGTAGTGTAAGCCTATCCCGTCAATCGTGGCGGGGTAGTAAGATTTTGAACAAGAGTAACAGGATTAAATTTTAATGTTCGAGTACAGAACCAAAGATTTGAATATGGCAGCATACGTTTGGACCCTTGAGGGCGTTGACTTTATCAACGTCGTCCCCGAGATGTCCAAAGGTCGCCAGAAGGTTGACGCCTTCTACTTCACATTCAACTTACCTTTCGCAGACCAGCGCCTAACCGAGATCCTTCGAGATCACGCAAACGGCAAAGCTTCCGTCGAACCCCAGTTGTTCGTGCAGAAGCAAAACAACCTGCGGGATGTTCTGTATCGAGTGAAAAAGAAACCGATACGGAGCGCCTAATGGCTAAGAAGAAAAAGGCTGCAAAGCCCACAGAAGAAGTCACAGTTACAGAACGCATGCTGAACAGCGGGCGAGAGATCACACTCAAAGATGGAACTACACTAACTGTACGGGAACTCTCAATGGAGGATACTGTCAAGTGCGCAAACAGCCTTGTACGGATCATTGCCACCATTGGGATGATGGGCGACGACGAAGCCAACCCGATCATCGTTATTGGTAGCATTCTTGCTGACCAATCCACTGCACCTGCTTTACGCTCTGTAGCAGGCGTCATCACCCAAGAGGACTCAAAGTTCTGGGAAGAGCGACCGCTCTTGGACTGGATGAAACTGATCGAAGCTGCAAAGGCAGTTATTGATTGGGAGGAGATGAAAGAACTTTTTATGATGATGGGGATGGACAAGATCTTCCAATCGGGGAAGACGGACCAAGCCCCGACGACGGACGAAGCACTGGAGGACCAGACGAACGAAACCTTGCCAACTCTGTAGCGGATTTGGTAGACCAATTTGGCTCTGAGTATAGTTGGAGTCCTGACCTCGTTTACCGAGCTACTTATTTTCAGCTTGGTGAGTGGGGCAGAAGTATTTCGACTAGGAAGTACGAGGAACGCCGCATAGCAGCGGACAGTATCCGGTATGCCCAGCATGCTAAGGAGCGGGAGTATTCCCAATTCTTAGATTCACTCAAACCATCGACGAGCCTCGACGACCATGAAGATAGGGCAACTTTGCCTACAGACATGGCAGTACATGAGGATTTTTAGATGGCGAGTAAATTAGGTCAAGCGATTCTGCACATCTCCATGACAGGGGTACGGCAGATCCAAAACGGTGCAACAACCGTTCAGGCAAGTATGCAGAAGTTGGGGGCAGCAGCCACGCAGGTAGGCTCTGCCCTTACAAGTGCAAGTCGAGGTCTTCGTAACTTCTCTCTAGCGGTCGCCGCTGCCCTGACTCCCATCGTACTCCTGGGTGGTAAATTCCAACAGGCGATGCAAGATGTCAAAGCGGTGATGAAGGATGCCAGCGAGGCAAGCACAGACGCCGCCGCGAACTTTGCCAAGCTAACAGCAAAGGCCCAAGAGTTAGGAGAGACTACTCGCTTTACAGCAACAGAGGTTGCAGAAGCCATGAAGTTCATGGCGTTAGCGGGTCTGAACACTGAGGAGGTATTAGCTGGTGTAGGCGAGGTTCTTAATCTTGCTGCAGCAGGTAACCTTGAACTTGCACGAGCCTCTGAAATCGCAGTAGATACGATGCGAGCCTTTAACATCGAGGCTTCTAATCTAGCTCGTGTTACTGACGTCATCGCCGTTACTGCAGCAAACACTAACACCTCTGTTGAAAAGCTGGGGTTCTCTTTCCAACTAGCTGCACCAATCGCAGAAGCCTTTGGTCAATCTCTTGAAGAAACTGCAGCAGCCCTTGGTGTCCTAGCCAATGCAGGTATCAAAGGTTCTGTTTCAGGTGCGGGACTTGGTCAAGTATTATCCCAAGCCTCTAAGGGTACAAAGAAAGCCCAGGAGACTTTAGGGAAGTACGGACTCACGATCCAAGACATCAACCCTGAAATCAAATCTCTTACGGAGATTGTTGAAACTTTTGAAGACGCCAACATCAGTGCCACTGACACTTTGATGATCTTTGGTGTTCGTGCCGGTAGACAAATGCTTGCGCTGAAGAACCAAGGTTCTGATGCGATGAAGAAGATTCAGGGACACATAGAAGGTGCTACAGGTGCCGCAAGAACCATGGCAGAGATCCGCATGGACTCCGTCATAGGCTCGTTCACCGAGCTTAAATCGATCATCCAAGGCTTGGGGATCACAATTTTCCAAACCTTCCAAGGCGCTTTGCAGAAAGCATTAGACAAGATAACGGGTGTAGTAAGATCCTTCAATGAGTGGGCGAAAGCTAACAAGGACGTAGTGGCCTCCTTTGTAAAGTCTGTTGCAATTTTTGGAGCAGCAGCGGCAGCACTCTCTGTTGTCCTTGGAGTAGCAGGGGCTTTGCTTACAGCCCTTGGTGCCTTGATTCCAGTCATCACGTTGGTAGTCGTTTTCTGGGAAGCCTTTCTTATAGGGGCTGCAGCACTCTTAGTTCTCTTATCACCCCTGGTTGCAATTATAGCAGTAATGGTTGCAGACTTTGAGTTCTTTACCGAGGTGCTGAACGTAGTGGCAAAGGCTGTGTGGGATATAGGTAAGGCTTTCTTAGAAGGTCTATACTTAGGTCTGAAGGTCGTAGGCACCGTTATGGCAACGGTGATGAAGGCTGTACTCTGGGCTGTAGGAGGGTGGGAAGGTTTCTATATAGTTATAGAAGGGGTCGCTATAGTTGTAAAATACCTCACAGCCATTCTTGTAGGACTCGCAGCTATTCTCGGGGGAGCCTTGATAGGCTCTATTGTGGCACTCACCTCACCTATTTGGATAGTGATAGGTGGTTTAAGCTTCCTACTTGGCTTGGCAAAAAGGCTCTTAGTTTGGTTTGGTCTTCTAGCGGACGACTCAAAAAAGGTAGGCCAATCCTTTTCGGACATGGCTGCCAGTATGGGTATGACTGCCGAGCAGATGAACCAGCTTGACTGGATGCAGCACTCAGACGGTGCCAAGAGGATGGGTAAAGAGGTTAGAGACGCTGCCTCGTTTTATGATGATCTAGGGAAGAGTGCATCGCTGACAGGAACAAAACTTAATGAGTTGACGGAGAGTTGGGAAGAGGGTGGGAAATCCGTTGAGGATTTAACCGCAAGCTTAGACGAGCAGATGATGACGATGATTACTCTTAAACGGACAATAAACAGGTTGGAAGATGGGGAAACAAAGACCTTACTGGAAGCGGATCTTGCCAATCGGGAGAAGCAATACGAAGTAGGCTTGAAGAGTCTTAAAGTTGCAAAGACTTTAAGAATTGTAGTCCAAGACACCGAACGAACCGTCAAAGAGCAGATAGAGGTCCACGAGTATCATATAGCCCAACAAGAGAAAGAAGTTAAGCTAGCCCGGACTACACTGCGAATGGCGGGGGATGACCTCGATGCACGTAAAGAAGCGGCTGACGCCCTTGCCCAAGCTGAATTGACATTAAAGGGTTACAAAACACAGTTACAGATCGTTAATGATCACAACCAAGAGTATCTAGAGTTTGTTAGGAAGATGAGGAATGACGGGGTCTTAGCCTCTGAGGCGATAACAGAGGCTTGGGTTAACCAGAGACTTGCCCAGCAGGAACTCATAGCTGCCCAAGAGGAGTTGGCAGAAGGAGCAGAGGATTACAAAGACCTCCTCAAAGATATTCGAGATGCAGAGCTGGAAGGTTTGGACAAAACTATAGCCAAGATTGATGATGAGAAGAATGAGAGATCTGAAGCTTTGAGGTTAGCCAGGGAGAAAATGCTGGTAGTCCTTGAAGATCTTAAAGCCCAGAAGAAACTTCTAGAAGAGCAGGAGAGAACCAAGGAGAACTTGGAAAAAATAGCGGCATTAACACAGCAGATAGCAGATGCGAGAGCAGGCATAGTAGAGAATCAGGAGGCAGCTCGCGCCAACGAAGCGCAACGACGTAAGGAAGTGGAAGAAGAGACAAAGGCTGTGGCTGAGAAGAAGAAGAAAGAGGCCGAAGCTGAGAAGGAGAAAATTAGAAAGCAAGGAGAGGACCGCAAGAACTTCAACCGACAATTAAAGATCGAGGAAGCCAAGCGTAAAGGAAATCGGGTAGAAGCTGCCAAGCTAGAGAACGAGAAGATCCTTGAGCAAGAGCGAGCCAAGATGAAAGAGCTTGGAATCGTAGGAGAGCAGGCTCGCAAAAACGAAGAACTATTGGCAGCTCAAGCCAGAGATCGTATCCAAAAAGCCCAAGAGGCTATGGCTAAAGATGCCGATAAGAAACTTGGTAAGAAGCCTGACGTAGCAAAGAACGAAGCGGACCTTGAGAAGCGAGTTACCGATGCTCTCCTCAAGCAGGTGGACAGTGTCCAGAAATTGATACTTCTTTACCAAGGTCTCTACTACATACGTTTCCAGCAAGAGGCTCTGGCTATGCGAGCTGCTGACACAGCAGTACGCTTCCAGCAAAACCTGGAAAGACTTGAGCAGCGACGGGCTAAGGCTTTAGGTCATGGTAATGACACCGAGGTCAAACGCCTGGACGCAGTTATTGAGCGTATGCGAACCCGAGGTCAACTCGTAAATCAGTTCGCGCAGAAGCGAGCCCAGGAGGCTCAAGTCGCGGGAGCTGTAGGAGGTGCGGGTGGTGATCCTGCTATAGTCCAAGCCAAAATCGATGAGGTGCAAAAACGTGTCCACCAGATGCAGTTGGCTGTGCGAGCCAGCATGATCCAAGTGATGAACGACTTCCGAGCCGCACCCGTCCACTGGGTCAATGCGTTCCTTGAGGGATGGGCAGTAAACTCCCAAAGAATGGTCGCAGCGGTAGCGAAGACTATGTCTGAAATCAAAGGGGAGATGGATAAGAACAAGACCCATAGTCCCTCCTTAGTACAGACTTGGGATTCCAACGTGGCAGTCGTCTCCGGAGGTATCGATAGAATGGTTGATACCTTGGCAAAGAAGGGTCCACAATTAGGGCGACTTGCACCCTCCCATTACATGGGACTAGGCGGGCAAGCTCCTTCTGGTGGAGGAGGTGGGGGTACAACTACCAATAACAATGATAACCGCACAGTCCGAATGGACATCAACAACAACGTAGATATGGATAACGTGACTCGTCACATCGGAAAGGCAATCTCAAGTGCTAACATGTCTGTAGGAGAAGTCTAATGGCAATGGCGTATCAAGCAACTCTTAATTCGGTCAACCTACCTTTATCCTTTAGCTACAGCTTATACGTTCCCCGGAAGAGGATGACGACCACACCCACAGCAGGTGCGGTAATTCTTCAGGAAGCGGATGATTTAATTGTGCATGGAGATGGTACACTGTCTTGGACTATCCAAGTTGCAACACCCGCCGAATTCAAAGTCCTCTATGACCTTTACAATACCGCGTCCCTCACCGAGTACCAATTCACCGGTTACTGGGATGATGACCTTCAAGTTCAATTTGTCCAATTGGATTCTCCTACTGTTAGGGGAAGGATCTTCTCGGTCTCGGGAATGTTCCAGGTTATCTCTGTCACTACTGAATACTCTGCCCTTGCCTGCGGAGGTGTGTAGTGGTTGACCCTAAGATTCGTCAGAAGATTGCTATAGTCTCAGCCGAGCCTGCGACTACTTGGAAGTCTGACGGACTTCTGGACGCTCCTGTACTGACGTCACCTAACGATGGTTCTACGATCTGTCCTTACATGACGTTCGGTTCCTCAAACTCTGAGATAGTTCTTACGTGGAACGCCGTTACAGGTGCCACTAAATATGTTCTGCAGTGGTCCCTCAACTCAAATTTCGTAGGACCTACTACGAAGTCGGTCAAACAGGCTGGCACTTCTTATAACCTCCAATTGATTTCTGACATTCGGATGGGGGATGAGATCTCTTGGCGAGTACAAGCTATCGATGAGGCGGGTAGCTTTTCCGAGTTGTCCCAAACCCGAACCGTAACCTACGATTGCGAGCCAGGGCAAGCTTCAGGAGGAGGGGATAGTCAACCGAGTGGAGGAAAGAGTGGCGACCAGAAGTGTAAACTCTTCAACGTCAAGATGAAGCTGCAAGGTCTGGCAGATATGTTATGCCAGGACAAGACCTCCTACAAACTTAATACAGAATGGGACTGTAAAGATTCTACAGGGAGGGAGATTGCAACACTTGACGGAGTTGCTTGGTCGATAGTCCAAGATCCAGATGAAGCTATCCCCGCAGTCACTATCAAGCAATCCACAGACCTAAAGGCTACACTAGAGACTAACGGAACCCAGTCCCAACAATTTGAATTGGTAGCCAAAGCTACCTTCACCGACAACGTCAATGGCGGGCAGTTTGTATGCACAGAGAAAAAAGAGATCCACCTAGATTGTGATGTGAAGCCTAACCAAAAGCCTTGGCTACAGAATATGTATTTGTGCCATGATGGGTATGCCCTGGAAAGCATAGACCCCATCATGCACGATGACCCTGAACTCGATCTTGCTATTTGGCCCGGTTTGAGTCTACCTTCTGTAGTGGATATGGGTATTATATCCTACTCCAGTAGTGGTCAATTCTACGGAGGGGCAATGATCTCTGAAACGTACTATGGCGATGTAGCCAGTGTCTTAGCCGCAGGACCTACAGTGCAAGTGAGTTACACCTTTTCAGAGGAGTACACTTGCGGTAGCAAATCCAACTACAGCAGTTACACACCGATCCCCATGGGACCTCGTAAGCTTGTCAAGTTAGAGTCTCGCGCTATCATGCAGTTCGGGTGTGGGTTCACCGTCCTCGGGGAAGAGTTAGGTTTAGTTACTATCAACAATGAACACTTAGTTGGGCGAGCTGGAACACGAAGAGGTCTAGAAGCCGTAGAGACTTGCTCACTAGGTATCAACTATGGAAGTGGTCTGACGATCACCAATGAAGTTTTAGAAATGAAGTTGGATGAGTGCCCCGATGGACCCTTCTCCGCAGTAGTGTGGTCCTCTGCTATACCAACTTACGTCTTAGGTTTAGACAGTGACGGTTGTCTCAAGAAGTTCTCTGTTTACGATTGTAGTTAGATGGCAATCTCAGTAGGTGCAAATGGAGTTATCTTTGGAGCCAGCGGCGTATTCTATGGATGTTGTTGCGGTGCTTCGGGTCCCACCCCACCTACAATATGCTCTTGCACGCTTCCAGCAACCTTTGACATACAAGGGACAGGCTTTTCAAATAGCTCCTGCTCAAGCTGCTCCCTTTTTAATGTCAGAAAACCTGTAACATATACAGGCATTACAAATTGTGGAGGGACTGATTTCAACATCTGGGAGTCTGTGGATGACGTCTATGGTTCTCCTGGAGTTTGTAGTGGGGATTTTGACAACAGAAAACTCTACCTACTTGTAGATGCCGCAGCCTGTACAATGATACTTAAACTAAGGGCGACAGGTGATGGGGAGTGTAGCAATTATGATGCCTCCGATCCCATTCGCGCTGATTCCCCTTTTGCAGTTGCTATTCCCGGAAGTTGTTCAGGCTCTATAGATTTGGCTCCGTTTGGTATAACATGGTCAGGTGGTTTACAATGCAACCCTGGTACGTGGCTAGCCCACCCCTTTGGAACTTAACATTTATTTTGAAAGAAGACTGATATGAATCTTATTGGATATGGAACTGACGCAATCAATGAGACCGTGAAATTCACGGCATACCCGCCGGACAAACCTTCCCACGAAATCTCTTTAAAGGAAAACAAGGAAGTAGAGAATGGGGGAGAGATTACAACCTGGGCTCTTCGTAGAGCTGCAGAAGGTCTCCAACTTCTACTGCGAAAACAGGACGGCTCTTTAAAGGTCGTAATGAAGCTCAATAGCCAAGGCCACTGGCGAGGTCGAGACATTGAGACAAAAGGTCTCTTCGCTATGAAGCCAGAGGGTTCTCCTAATGTTTGGCGAGATTTGGCAGACCCTGGTCGCTTTATGAAGAAGAAGCTGGATGAGCTTAGAGTAGAAGCGGCTGACCATCTTCCCGACGTAGTTTACAAAGAAGCCAATGCAGTCCCCAAGAATCTTGATTGGGAGTCGGTTGCTTACAATCTAGCGGACGACTATGATCCCGCTATCCAATCCGACACAGCTATAGCGATCATCGCATGCGACCGGTTGAGCTACTTTAAAGAAGTCCTTGAAGGTCTCTGTAAGAACCCAGAGGTTCGAGAGAAGAAGCACCCCGTCTACATCTTTATCGACAGACCTTTAATTGGTAACACCCATGTGATGGTTGAGCATGAAGAGCTTGCCAAAAAGTTGATCCCACATGCCCACTGTATACACAGGCCGATCAATCTTGGTTGCGGACGGAACATCATCGATGCACGTCACCAACTCCTCACCAACATGGATTATAAGTACGCTTATATCTTTGAAGACGACATGGTCCCTTCTCCCGAATACCTGACGTACTGTCGAAATCTTATGCTCTGGGGAGAGAAGAATTATGACAATGTAGGAGTAGTCCAAGGTTGGAGCAAGTGCTTGTTGGGTAGCGAGGAGAAGAAGGAGCAGCTCTCTACAGTCCACGCATCCAGGACAAATCTCTGGGGCTACTTGATCTCCCGCAAATGCTGGGAAGGTATGTCCCCGACCATACTTGAGTATCAACGTCTCTTCCTCAAGTCGTTCTACCATGACAGGCCCAACAAAACTATTCGACCTTGGTTTCGAGAGGTGTTGAAGAAGTGTGCTAAGGACTCCACTAAGCCCTTCCCTGTTAACAAGGAATACAAAGACAAGCTTGCCAAGTATTGGGACTCCCCGGCAACCGGGCAAGACGCAGCGACTTTGTGTTCAATGCAAAGAGCCGGTTTTCTACTGCTTGCCCCAAATGTAAACCGGGGGTTGTACATAGGTCGTCGAGGTATCCACCAAAGCCCTGCAATGTTTGAGCAGATGGGTTATGGTAAGATGTCTATCGAAGACAACAAGATGGATGCTCGACGTAGAAACTTCCATCCAGATGGTGAAGCTAAACCCACTAAAAAGAAACCGAAGGCTAAGAAGTCTCCGGTCAAAGGTCTCGCAGTTACGGATACAATAGACGATGGCAAAGAAGAACCTCTTCCAAAAAACGGCAAGCCTAGCAAGCGCTCTAATAAACGGAACAACAGTAAGCAAGGAAGTGATGCTGGCAAGGCTGGAGATTTGCCGGGAGTGCCCTCTGGTACAGCCAAGGGGTGAGCTTATGGCATGCGGGGTTTGCGGCTGTTCCGTCGCAGACTCCGGTTTGTTTAACCTTGCACGATTCGTCGAAACTGAGAAGTACGGTTGCAAGTATGGCGAAGAGAAGCTTGGTTACCCCCAGTCCAAATGGGCGGCAGCGGGCCTAAGCGGGAACGAGGGTACAGATAGGAACCCTCCTCCCCCAAAGAAGACTTGTAAGAAATGCAAGTAGCGGCTTACTTTATTTAGAATAGATTTAGAAAGAACCCCATGAAGATTGTAGTTTGCGGGGAGTCCCCCTCTTTTCCATCACTTAAAATGCTTTGGACAACAGGCTTGCAAATTGGCAAAGTCTTTGCTAAACTCCAAGCATGATTATTCCAATACAACTTCCAGGAATAGAACCTGGATATGGCGTAGATCCTTCTGGGGTAGTGTGGAGCTGTCTAGTCCCTAACGGGCCAGGAAAGAGAAAGGTCTCCGAGACTTGGAAACCTTTGACCCCTTTCTACAATAATAAAGGTTACCCTATGGTAACCCTCTCTAACCGCAAGAAGTACCTAGTCCACCGCTTAGTGCTCTTGGTTCTCAAAGGTCCCTGTCCCGAAGGTTGGGAATCTCGACACCTAGATGGAGATCAGGGAAACCCCAAGTTAGAAAACCTTACTTGGGGCACCCGCTCCCAGAATAACTACGAGGATAAGAAAAAGACAGGGACTTTTCTGGAGGGGAGTAAACACGGGAACTCCAAGCTTACAGAAGATCAAGTAGAGGAGATGCGAGCCTTGAAGGGTAAGGAAACCTTAGCAGTTTTATCGGAGAGGTACGGGGTAGCCCCCTCTACCATCTCCCGGATTCAGAATCTCATTAGAAGAAAAGGAGGTAGGGCATTATGAAGATCGTAGTATGTGGAGAATCACCATCATTCCCTAGCGGGTTTCGGCCAACAGGTCCGACTACTCGTCCAAGGACTAGCAGAGCTTGGGCATGAAGTGACACTTCTTTCCCAGCAGATCCCTATGCCCATCATAGAGATAGAGGGTGTAGAGGAGAGAAGAATGTCAAACGGTTTTGACATGAAAGAGCTTGACCCTGAGATCCACGACGTTGCACCGGACGCTTGTATCTTCTTCCACCATCCCGGAGGAATCCAAGGTTACCTGGGCTCAACTTCAGCCCCTGCAAACTGTCCTTGTTTCTTCTGGTTCCCCTATGAAGGCTCCACCATCAAAGACGACGCAGCCTTACACTTTACAGGAATGCCCCCGGAAGGTCTGACACACTTGACAGAGTTTGCTAGAAAGCTCTGGCAACCTGTGTTCCCTTCTTCTTTGGTGATACCCCATGGGTATGATCCTAGAGTTTGGTATCCCCTCAAGCACGATAGATCCCAGCTTAGAGAGAAGTGGGAGGACAAGCTGAACGCCCCAATGAGGGACAACACCTTCATTGTACTTAACATGGACAGAAACATTTGGCATAAGAGGTGGGATGCTACCTTTGATTACATTCGCCAATTGAAACAGGAGATGCCTGATAGACGAATCAGACTTCTAGCCCACACTAAAATGAACCAGATCCAAGAGGGCGGGCATCCGGAAGGTTTTGATTTAAAGAAGATGGAAAGCCTTTATGGTTTACAAGACGAAGTCATCTACACAGACTTCGATTGGAACAAGGGTCTTTCCCGAGAAGAACTTCGAGAGCTTGTCCTTCTTAGCGATCTAAGAATCACCACATCAGAGGGTGAGGGTTTTGGCATCCCTACAGTAGAGTGCGCGGCGTTGTGTCACCCGCAGATTGTTAGCAAACATACGGCACTACCTGAGCTAATAGGGGAGGACAATCCTCAGTTGGTAGAGCCTGCTCTGTGGGAACCAAAGAACGATTCCTTGTGGGCTGTTCCCGATGTAAGAGCAATGGTTGATAGAACTTTAGATTTCCTGGCAGATCCCGATATGCAAGCGGACGCTATAAGAGATGCCGCCACTTACGCCCGAAGATACGAGCAGTCCCAGGTGGCACTAGATTTTGAAGCAGTCTGTAAAGGGAGCCAGTACCTCAAGGAGACAGCCAAATATAAATACCGCTATGGGTTTACAAAGCAGGCGTTCATGCCGCAGATCTTCAAAGCTGCGGCCAAGTGTTCCCTTACGCTGGGTGACTCTGTTTTGGAGCTAGGTTCCTTTACGGGAGACTTTTTAAGGCAGGCTCGCCGGGAGAAGGTTAACGTCACAGGATTGGAATGGGATGGGGAAGCCCTTGAGAGGTATGACTCTGCTTTGAATTCCAAGTTGAAGCACCAAGCCCTCTCCGACCCTTGGCCGGAAGCGGACGTCTTGGTCGCAACCGACCTCCATGATCGAATAGCAACCGAGAGCGGAGATAAAGAGAACGTCACAATAGCCTTTACAAGAATCGCCCAGAACTATGATTGGGCTTTATTAAGATTCGATCCCCAATATACTTGGGGTACGCCCGTAATCCCTCCAACTAGGGCAACACAAGTGCTAGAATCGGAAGGGATGATTAGGCGTTATGATTTGGAAAGAATAGCAAAGGATAAGATCCTCCATCTGCAACATCAGATTTGGGGGAAAGAATCCAACAGCTCTGTGATTCCCGAATTCTATTTGGCTGATGACGAATGACAATAACGACTTCTGACATAATCAATTGGTCCTCTAGGGCATCGTACCGAGGCTCTTACACCGCAAGCCTCTCAGTGGTGAACAAAGATTCCAACTACGGCGAGACTAATCTTGCCGAAGTGATCAACATCACCACCACAACCACCTCTACGGTTGCCAATGTAGCCAGCGGGGATATAACCATCCTCAACGGCAGCAAGCTCTACGTCAACGGGCTCCTCGAAGGGATCGACGAGAAGACCGGAATCTCAGAGAGGATGATAGGCTTTGCCGTAAAATCTTTCTTCGCGAGGCTGACGAAGAAGCCGGTCAACACTGAGGTGAATATCGGGGAAGCCACCGCAGCCGCTACCACAATCCTTGACGAATACGCAGGAGTCCCGTCAGGGATCTACAGCGTCTCTCTAGCGGCTCGCACAGTATGCGGACCTATCACAGGGTCAAATATCCTAGACGAGCTTAAACGGGTCGCACAGGCGGGATTAGGCGCACTCTATGTGGATGAAGTTGGGATACTCCAACTCCAAGAGTGGACTGACCTGACAGCCGCAGCGGCTTATACGATCCCAGACGAGTTCATCATCTCAGCCCAGCGAGCGATGAATGAAGAAATCATCCCCAGTCGCGTTAAGGTCCGGGGCTGCTGGGTCTCGCAGATGCCTACCTCTCCTGTAGAGTTGCAGGACTCCGGAGGAGGTTCTGGTCAAGGAGGTCAAGGTGATAGTCAAGGCTCCCGAGTCCGCTGTATGAACAAAGGTTTGCCCGCTAAACTAGGTGAGTTTATCGTCGAAGTTCCAAGGCAGCATGGAGAGGAACACGAACAAAAGGTTTTGAAAAACGCAGAGGTAGTGGTAGCCGGTTCTACGTTCTCTCATTGGGAGGGTATGTGGTCAACAGGTGCTAAGTTTGTAGCAGAGAAAGTGACAGGATTCTTCTCCGCAGCCTCCGAAATTGACATCTCAGTGCTAGGGCAACCACAACCTGAGAGGGAGAAGAAAGTTAAACCCAAGGAGGATCAGAAAAACAAGAAGGGAGATCATGCACTCCAAGAGATGGCGAGACGGCTAAACGGGAGACCTCCTAACGGGAACATGGCAGGTGGGGGAGGAAGTCCTGGAGGGGAATCCCAGAGAAGTCCCACACGATCTGCCACAGAAAGGACCGACCTCCAGATTGAGATGACGATAGATGACTCCGATCTTCAAAGCAAGCATGGACCTTTATCCGAGCAGATCGATAATCCGTACATAGAGCACCCCGCTACACTTTTCCAAGTAGGGGTACGTCATCTCCAAGAGAGAAAGATGGCACAGAAGAGTTGGAAGGTGGAGACTGTCATCTTGCCGGGAGTGTCAATCAACGATCTTGTAACATTCCGAGATCCAAAATTGACGGATGGCACCCAGACTGTAATCACGGGATTGGTCGTAGGTATAGACACCCAGTGGCAGGACGGAGAGGGCAAGCAGAACCTTGTGATTGAATCCACCGAGGATCTGGGCTCCACGACCTACACTTCGCAGAACCTAATCCTGCACCCAAGTCTCCATGGGCCAACCAACCAGTGGGTAGTAACGGAGGGCGACTACAAGATCAATCTCGCGGGAACCGTCATGTCCTTCAAGGCAGTACCTCCCACCTCAGGTACAGACACAGGCACCGTGGATCTCACCCAGGAGCATACTATCGTAGGGGAGGATTATACAATTTCCTTCACCCACTCTGAGACAACCGGAGTAGGAATCCAGACCTTGGATTTCCGAATCTACGATTCCGGCGGGGACATCTCCACGACGGTAATCAACACGGACGACACCACCTCTGTCAACTTCACAGCCCGAGAGACCACCACCAATTTTGAGTGGTTGGTGGATATTACATCCCTCCAGGACAAAACAATCTGGAGAGTTACCCGACCGGTGTTGACAATGACCATCACCGCATGATATACTTCCGGACATGGAAATAAATAACATCGAGGAGTTTATCTCTTCCGGAAAGTGTAAGGGCGTAGACCCTTGTACCGTTCTTCTCTACTTAGCTATGAGGCATAAGGAGTGGAAGGAGGTTACCCCACCCGCTCTCCACATATTAGGAGAGGAGCTGGGAATCGACACTCTGATGGCTATCCCAGCTTTAATCACCCTAGGCTGGATGATTTCTATTGACAGCCCCGGTGGAGTCATATATGCTTTAGGGGGGTGGAGTTCTACCCATACCTTTAAATGGCATGCCCATAAGAAGCCCGACATTAAGTCGGCCCTTTTGACTAAAGCATTAGCCAAGCCGGAACCGATAGAGAAACAAGAGCGTAAGAGGAAGACTAAACAACGACCAACACAGGACCAACTGGATCAGGCGACAGCCCCACAGATCAAGAAAGCAGTTGTCCAGATTTACCGCGAAGAGTTTGAAAACATCTTCGCGTCCAATGCCACCTTCCTGAACGTCCCCAAAAACGCGCAGGTAGTTTTGAATATCTACAAGCTTGTGGATTCCAACCTTTCCCTCTTCACTGCTTACCTCAAATTCATCTTTGAGAAGTGGGAAGAGGTAAAGGCGAATCAACCCTGGATCTCTTGCGAGGTTCCCACGCCAGGAATCTTGTGCAGCACGAATTTTTTTCTAGCGATGCGAAAGGCGATGAACGATGGATTCTCCAAGCCAGCCGGAGGACATAAAGGCCAAGATGGAATTGCCGACCGAGCAGCCCAAACAAACTGGGACACCGAGCAATCGGGGTGGTGAGATTACACAGCGACACCTGGAGCGGATGGGGATACCCAAAAGACATTGGTACTGCACTCTGGAAAAAATTCCGAGCGAGTGTCCACACAAAGCCCGCATATTAGATTGGATAGAACATGTCGAGCATCGAGTCAAAGACAGTCAAGGACTGCTCCTCATGGGAGATTACTCCATGGGAAAGACAGGTCTTGCTTCTATATGCCTTAAAGCGGCATGCCAGCGGGGCATCATTGGATACTGGATCACTGCCAGAGCTTACCCCCAGCAAGTCATCCAGCAGCACGCTTTCGACCAGAAGTATTCTGTCCAGGATCGCGCGGAAACTGTGCCTCTCCTCGTCATCGATGAACTCCAAGTCCGAGAGGGAAACGTAAAATTCTCGGAGCAGGCCATTGAGCATTTGGTTCGTACCCGCATAGATGCTAACCTGTGTACGATCATCACGACGAACCACAACACAGAGTTTCTCAAAGACCATTACCAAGCACTCACCGAAGCCCTCCGCGAAGCTGTGACACCTATTGTCGTCACAGGACATAACTTCCGCGAAGATCGACAGAAAGAATTCACCGATGGAAGACGTCCTGGGCCTGAGACTGCTTAAAGCGGTTCTTATTGAGCAGTCACTGATTGAGTTAACTACCGCTGGAATTTCTTCACGAGACCTCTCGGGAACTGCCCGAAAAGGATTTGAGTGGCAAACAGAATACCAGCAAGACTTTGGAGCTTGGCCGACGCCCTCCCAAGTCCAAGACAACATAAAGGGTTTAGTCTTCCCCCCGGCAGACGAACCCCTTGCCTACCTCTGCGACCAAGTACGAAAACGCCAACTAGGAGGGACGATTACCAATGAACTCAAAGCAGTCGCCAGATCCCTTGAAGGACAAGACCCAGACTCAGCCCTCCGCAAGATTGCAGAGATCGCTCTCCAAAACCAAGTTGGAAAACGCGGAGCCGTCGTCCGATCCTTTAGGCAAGATGGAGAGAAACGATTTGAAGAATACCTTGACCTCCAAGCCTCTCTTGAACTTCCTGGAGTCCTTACACCTTGGAACAGTCTCAACGACCGAATCCAATGCTGGGCTAACGGACAGCTCCATGTCATTGCTGCCACAGCCAACACCGGTAAATCGTGGGCGAGCTGTATCTTCTCCGACTTCGCTATGGGACTCGGAAAGCGGGTGCTACTCGTTACCATGGAAATGTCAACCAAACGATTTGAAAGGAGATTAGATGTCCTCCACCACAAACTCCCCTGGGGAGACTTCCGAGATGCTGAGTTGGACTATTTCACCGAACGAAGATGGGAGCAACAACTCCATTACGGTAAGTATGACGAAGGCGACATACATATCGCTGACAAACAACTCGTCCAGACGGTTTCCGATGTTACTGCTCTCGTCAAAGAATATGAACCTGACCTCGTTGTTGTTGATGGGGGCTACCGCTTCACAGGCGAGAAGGGAAGAGGCGACTGGGGTAGCGCTGCTCAAATCGTGGGGGATTTACAAACTGCTTCAGAAGTGTCAGACGTTCCTTGGGTGGTTACTACGCAGCAAGGAGACGTCACCGACAACTCCAAAAAGACAGACAAGCAGCGAGGTTACAAAATCCGATACGCCCGAGAGTGGATCATCGACCCCGACGTAGTCATCGAAATGATTGCCGACGAAGACCAGAGATTGCAAAACGAAATGACCTGGAAGAACCTGAAGGAGCGTGACTCCAAAGGTGAAAACCATCACGAGGATCTGATAACAAATTGGGATCTTACTACGATGAACTTCGACGAATTAGTTTTCGACACCTCGCACTCAGCGACGGTTGGGATATAAAAATGAAACTACCCCTCACGTATTGCGTAATGGTTCGCAGGGGTGGAGGCAAAGAGCCACGCTGGATGGACATACCCCACAAGACACTTTATGCTACAGGCGAAACTCGTAGAAACCTCTGGGGTGATGTTTTGGATGAATTAGAAAGCAAACATGGGTGGACAAGGTGAGAGCAATAGCCCAATACCATGACTACGCCCAAGGGGAATATAGGCTCCACACCTACAACAGAGGTGAGTATGGCGATACCGGTTGGAGTACCGCAGTCGTCAAGATCCCGATTAAGAAACTTTACAGTCAAGGGTACATGGAGTACCAACAATTCAATAACAAGGAGACCACAGATGCCGAAGAAGCCCTCCACAGAATGTCCCGAGCTGCCAGCAAAGCCGGAGTTACGGTCGAGCAGTTTACAAATACTTATGGCTCAATCGGGGACGCCATCACTGCCAAAGCCGGAGTCTTCATCGCAGACTCCATCTCCCAGCTCGTCATCGACGGAGAGCCCCCCGCAGTCCCCGCCAAAAACGCCAAGCCCGGATTCCGATTCCAAAAAGGGAAAAAGAAAAGCATCCCCTTCAAAACGAACCATGGGCCGCAACGAGGGGCCAAAGCGAATCACAATCTCAAACATCACCGATAGGGAAGAGATCTTTCGAGCGAAGGCTCCCTTTGGTACGCAGGCGTTCTACCATGAGCAGTTTGTGATAAGGAAGCATGGGGGACCTGACGACCATCCCTACGTTGAAGGTCTTGCTGCCAAGAAGAAAGACCAGAACCCTTACGTCATTATGCGTGAGTGGGCGCATTGGCAGAACGGTTGGCAACACACGCATGGAAAATAGAACCATCTATGAAGAGTATAAGAACGATAGAGTCTCTGCGAAATCATCAGACCTTCTACAGGCTCTGCATCTTGCGGTTAAGCGGCTCTACTGTCAGCCCCAAGTAGAGGAATTCCACTGGGTCTTCCGTTCTAGCTTACGTCGAGGGGTAAGCCATGGAGCGTGAGCGAGCGTTAGACATTTTGACAAGGACAGGGGTCACCGACTTCAACGAGAAGTTTCGTGACAAAGGGCAGATGCTCTGTACCTGTCCGTTGGCAAAGTGGACGCACAAGAGTGGGTCAGACGGGAAGCCTTCCTGCTCGATCAACTACTCAAAGACGCCCGCTGTCTATCACTGCTTCACCTGCCAAGAGAAAGGACCCCTACACTCCCTGGTCAGCACAGTGGGAAGTCTTTCCGGCAGACAGGATCTGATCGACCTCGGTATGCGTCTGCAGGTCTCAGATCAAGTCACCCTCGGGGACACCCTTGACAAGATCACCCAAGGGTTGGACGACTGGTATCAACCCACAACGGAGGTAGAACCTGTGGCAATGATGAAGTACGAGGCTTTGGCACACATGCCTAAAATAGGCATGGATGCTATGGGAAGACTTACCCACTTTTTAAGAAGCCGGAACGTCACCCAAGCTATGGTTGATTGGTGGGATCTTCGACACCATGACTACGAACGGATTGTCCAGCCCGTTTATTGCCGAGAGCCTTACGAAGACCATCTCTATGGAGCAGTCGGTCGAACAGTCGTTAATGACTCTCGCAAATACTACAACTACTTCGGCATGGAGACCGGTCGAATCTTAGGAGGCTTGCAGCATTGGAAAGGCTACGGCAGGACGATCCTCGTCGAAGGCTTTTTCGATATGATGAACATCTGGTATTGGGCGCAGTGCCACGAACTTGATGTCCTCTGTACGTTCGGGGCGAAGGTCACCGACGAGCAAGCAAAGATCCTCCAAGAGCTTGACACCCATGTCTATTTGTTCTTCGATATGGACGACGCCGGGATCAAAGGTGCAGCCGAAGGCATGAAGAAATTAGTCAACCTACAGTCGAAACCCAGAACCATCACATGGAAGCCCAAGGAGCTTGACATGGGTGGGTGCGATAAGCTATTCTTTACCTCGCTGCTTCAAGCAGAGAACATTATTTAAAGGGCGACAGCCCAGAACCCCAGGAGGACAATATGTCCAACGAAGAGAGCCCAATGGGCAAACCAGATGAAACCCCACCGCAGTCTGCTGCACCTGCTTACCTTTCTGGTGCAGGTCAAACCCCGGAGCCTTCTGCTCCAGTATCCACTCCCCCCGCCGCAGCCCCAGCTACTCCGCAACATACGGAGAAACCACAGGCTGGTACGGGAGCCCCGGATTGGATGCAACAGGACATGACAAACCCTGACCAAACAGATTTTAAGGACGAGATCCATCGTCTTTATATAAAGCAGGGTGAGTCCAAAGATGTGATCTTCCTAACGGAGTGGGGCGTTGCTCCCGCCCAAGGTGGACCCATCATTGTCTTTGAACACAATCCCCAGTTCGGGGAAGGTGCCCAACGATTCAAGCACTACTACAGTTGCTTGCAACCGCTGGGGATTCCTTGTCCTATGTGTCAACGTGCAGAGACTGCACAAGATGGACGTCGCTACAAAGCGATGATGATGTCGGCTATCGACTGCACTGGATTCCAATCCAAGCAGGGGTTAATCAACAACTTCAAGACGATCATCTGCTTCAAGCAAAATGTGATGGAGCGTTTCGAGCGAAAGATGCAAGAGCTTCAGTCGATGGGTCACTCCCTTCGCGGAGCCCACTTCAAGATCTTCCGCAGCCGAGACAACCAGTCTCCTAAGACTGGTGATGATTTCTCGTTCCAGGGAATGGTCGATCTGGCCCAGTACCCTGACAACGCTGTCCACGACTGGGCGAATCTTATCGCTCCAGATCCTGTGAAAGTTGAGGAAGCCATGAAAGAATTGGCGAACGCTCAACAGACTAACTTCCAAGGTGGAGGCAACCAGGGTGGTGGACAACAAGGTGGTTATCAGCAGCCGCCGCAAGGTCAAGGTGGTTACCAAGGTCCTCCCGGTCAACCAGCCGGTGGACAACAGGTAAGCTACTAAACCCTTCAGTCAAACCCCCTCTCCTATTATTAGGAGAGCGGGGTTTTTCTTTTCTCTTGCTGGATTGCCATGTACACCGCACAAGATCTAATCGCCTCTGCGCGAAAACACAAAATGTTCTGCTTCGATGTAGAACATGCCCACGATACCAATCTCTCGGCTACTGATTTTAAGCTCCATGGTATGGGGTTTGCTACCGAAGAGATCACCGTCTATTTGACTGACATGACCGTCATCCGGGAAGTGATAAGAAACCTCTTCCCCGACGACGACATTGAAGCCATCGCGTACAACGCTAAGTACGATCTCAAGTGTCTCAAAGCTGTCGGCATTATCGACTCCCACGAGTACCCCAATGGGATTCGTGATCCGATGATCGGCTACAACCTTCTCGACGAAAACCGCCAGCAGAATAAGATGAAGTTGGAGCATCTGGTCCTCGATATATTCGGTTACCAAATGCAGAGCTACATGCCTGCCTGGGAAGCCGGAGGGGCGACGTTCGAGGCTTATGCCAAGGACGATGTTTACTGGGAGTTGAAACTCTACAAACACCTCAAGCCAATGATCGTGCGAGAGGGTCTGTGGGGTAACTTCATCAAGATCCGAATGAGGATTCTCTTGGTGGTTTCCGACTTAGAGTACGTGGGCTTCTATTGGGATCTCGACCGAGCCCGAGAGCTGCTCCACGGTTATCAGAAACTCCGAGACAAATACGAAACCGAAATCCACGAGTTGATAGGAAACGTGAACATCAAGTCCGGACCCCAGATGTCGGTCAGACTTTTTGATGAGCTGGGATACTCGACCCGAGGGTTGGATAAGGTGCCAACAGGGAAGTGGTGGAAGCTTGACGCAGATGCGTTGGACACACTCTCCCGACGATACCCTGTCGCCCACAAGATCAAACAGTTCCGAACAGCCTCCCAGATGATCGGCACCTACGTCGAACCTCTCTCCCGGATGGCGATGGATGATCCGAACAGCCGGATACACTCCAACTTCTGGTTAATCTCCCTCACAGGACGAACGCGGAATACCAACCCTAACCTCCAGAACCAACCCGCACGACTCGACAAGATCTTTGACGACCTCTCGATTCGTACAGGCTTCGTCCCACGAGACGGCTTCTCTATGATCGTGAGCGATCTCTCTCAGATCGAGTTGCGAGTATGTGCCCATGTGACGGGGGACCCTGGCTTTACCAAGGCGTATACCGACTGGCAGTGCAAGAGCTGTGGAGCCTCGGGATCTAACATCGTTATCCAACACACCTGCCCCAACTGCGGAGTGTACGAAGATGAAGATAATGGATTCTGGCATGGACTAGATCTTCATCAGCAAACCACCGACCAAGTCTCTGCTCTCCAAGGGAACAGGTCCTACGGTAAGCAGTGCAACTTCTCTCTGATCTACGCAGCCTCGGGACGCCGAATGTGGTATGAGTATCCAGACTTTTCTGAGCAGCAATGGAACGACATTGTCGAGCAGTTCCTCAACACATACAGCGGGGTGAAGAGATACCACCAACGCATGAAGAGACTTCTTAACACCGATGGAGTTGTCACCAACATCTTCGGCAGGAAGAGAAGGATCACCCGCGAGGAATTGAAGAAACACTTCAAGCATTGCTTCAACCAGTTTGTGAACTTCCCGATCCAATCCGCAGCCTTTGAATACATCGCCATCGCGTTGGTCAACCTCCGGCAGCAGTGGATCGACGAAGGGATCTGGAACACCGATGCGTACTTTGTTAATTTTATTCACGACGAGGTTGTCGTAGAGTGTAAGCATGGGATGGAAGCGAAGGTCAAAAAGGATGTTGTCTATCACCTTGAACATGCTGTCCAGATGTCAGTTCCTGTGAGAGCCGACATTAAGACTGTAGCCAACTGGAACGAGATGAAATGATCGACCTAAGACAAGGCGAGTGCATCGAGGTGATGAAGACGCTCCCTGATAATTCCGTTGACATGGTCCTTACCGACCCACCTTATGGCACAACAGCCTGTAAGTGGGATGTTGTTATCCCCCTCGGGCCGATGTGGGAGCAGTTGGAGAGAGTCATAAAACCCAAAGGGGCGATTGTGTTAATGGCGAGACAACCCTTCACCAGCATACTCGTCAACAGCAACCTCAAAAAGTTCAAGTATGATTGGGTGTGGGACAAGCATATCCCTCGCAACTTTATCAACGCGAAGATCATGCCCATGAATAAGCACGAGAGCGTTTTGGTTTTTGGGAAGGGTAAGCTAAACTACTATCCGCAGATGACCAAAAGAAACAAGCCGGTAACGGTGAAGAACTACGGGAAGAAGGGGAAGCAGTCGGCCTACCAGATGAACACGAACGGCTCCGATAAGAAGACCCGCACCTACACCCACAGGAATCCCGATACGATTATCACAGGCAAGTGGGAAGCAAACAGTGGTAAGGTACACCCCACGCAGAAACCCGTATCGCTGATGGAGTACCTTGCAAAGACTTACACCAAAGAGGGAGAGACTATCCTCGACTTCGCGATGGGATCAGGCACGACCGGAGTGGCCTGCTTAAACACCAACAGAAGCTTTATCGGAATTGAACTTGACACCGGTTACTTCAAAATAGCAGAGGAGAGAATACATGGCTAACAAATGCAAGTGGGAGGCAGTCACAGCCTCCACGCATAGAATGTGGGTTCCAGATGGTTGGCTTGTAAGAGCGACGGGCTCTGCTAGTGGACAATTTGCACTTACGTTTGTTCCCGATGACCACCACCTCTGGGTGATTGAATGACCATCAAAGCCGACTACGACCGAATGCTCTGGCTTGCTAAGGAGGGACTCCCTTTGAAGCGGATCAAGCGGAGACTTACCCTCATGCCCGAGGGGACCAACGAGGAGATTGAACTCTTCGACGAATCCCGTCCAGGTCTGATTGGTGTTCCCCGCGAGTGGGCCTACGCCCGAGAATTGGATCTGAAACTCCGGGATATGACCCTCAACCGTCCCCGAGTCTGGCCGCAGTTCAAGGGATCGTGGCGAGAAGGCCAGGAGGCGTCCGTAAAGAGCCTCCTGTCACATTTCCGAATGGGATGCTATGGAGGGCTACTAGAGGCCAAATGCGGCTCTGGGAAGACCGTGATGGGTACTGCCGTAGCCGCCCAGATGAATACCCCCACCCTGGTTGTCGTCCCCAAGACCGACCTCGCCCAGCAGTGGAAGGACACAGCCGAGCAGTTCTTCGGGGCTAGTGTCGGAAACGTCTGCCAAGACGAGTGGGATTACAAAGGGCACCACATGGTCACAGCCTCCGCGCAGACCCTCTGGGCTCGCCGCGAGAGCATCCCTGTGGGCTTCTGGGAGACGTTCGGGATGGTT
>Ga0098053_1000088_pt1 | contig 35194 bp, 48 predicted proteins | sample 15BtaG_FD_77068 | JGI IMG/M metagenome (GOLD analysis project Ga0098053, IMG submission 77068) | Marine viral communities from the Subarctic Pacific Ocean - 15B_ETSP_OMZ_AT15312_CsCl metaG | ecosystem: Environmental > Aquatic > Marine > Oceanic | place: Pacific Ocean | collected 2015-01-18 | reverse complement strand
GCCACATTTTCGAATACGTTGATTGATTTTTGCTAGATCGGTGGGCTTGCCAGATCAAATTTTTTGGCTAATCAAAAGTTTACTTTTGTCCGCTTTTTGTCCGCATCGTTGCGGACAGGTTGCGGACACACTTTGTGTTTACTACTAAAAGCGTATTCGCCAGAAATCTTATGGGGTGGTTTGGGTTTTGGGCGTTTTGTTAGAAATGGCTATTCTTGGTAACGCCAGTGCGGTTGACTTGCAAACTCTGCAAGTCAAAATGTCCGCATTTTGTCCGCATTCGTTCGGACATTTTGCGGACTACATAACATAACATAACAGTAGATAATAGTAATTATTAATAATCCATAAAGAATAAGTAATAGATAATAAATAACTAATAACTAAATAAGCAAAACCAAAAAAGGAAGAATTTGGTACGCTTCTGCCGATGGAGATGTGGTGGATATACCGTGTTAGATCAGGCTGAACTTCTGGATTGCCTAAACCGATGGGCTTCTTGGTCTGTCAAGTGCAAGCGTTTCCCTAAATGGGATTACGACGAAATAGTTGCGGAAGGGTGGATTCTGATAAATGAGAATTCAGGAAAATATGATCCTAGCCGTTCGGGTCTATACACTTGGCTAGATCGGGTATTGACGTACAGGCTTCCGGCTATTTACACAAAACAGACTAAAATGAGAATCTGGAGAGCTGGTGAAGGGACAGATTCGATTGGCAGAGCCAGCAGACCAACAACCCCATATATCGACCCTATTCCATTAGATACATTTTTTGATGAGAATATGGAAGATGAGGGGACTCAGGCAGAATAAAGATAGGGATGCAAACTTTATGAAAGAGAATAATTTATGTCGAACAAGAATGGTTGGAGCGAGTATCAAAAACTGGTACTCCACCGCTTGGACTCTTTGGACAGCCGGGTGTCTAAAATTGAGGACAGGCTTTCTAGGATGGATTCACACATTACTGGGCTACGGTGGAAAGCGAAAACTATGGGGGCTATCTTTGGGGCAATGGCTGGCTGTGTTCCTATTCTCCTGTCTTGGCTTTGGACTAAGTAGTTGTTCGGCATCTCAGGCTATTTCGGCTGCTGCCACAAACGTCATTCATGAGGCATCGGCTAGTAAGATAGATGCTAATGAGATTATCACTAAGACAGATCAAGTAGAAGTCGCTGAGTTAGCCGCTTCAATAGATGAACACCAAGACAATATCATTGATGCTGCGGATACCGTACACGCGAATATCACTGGCATCGAGGATAGTGTTCCTTGGTGGGGGAAGATGATGAACAACCTTGCGTATGCGGGTATAGTTCTAGGTGTGTTAGTTTTACTTTGGTATACAGGGATTGGTTCCCTGATAAAACGGTTTTTTTGGGCTTTAGGTCTATTTATTCCTAGAAGCGTTAAAAGGGATGTCGAGCTTGATAGAGAGGCAATTGACCCTAAACGGAATACGACCCCAAGAGAAGCGGTTGCTGCAAGGCGAGCGAGTGATCCCGCGTATGACGCGGCTTGGAGGAAATCCTGATGTTGATTTGGGCGAGACTATTGATAATCGTTGAATGTGCCGAATGGTTTACGAGAAATTGTTAGGAGACAATTAAAATGGCTGATTTTTTAGGAACAGTGTGGTGGTCGGTTTTGTGCGGGGCTGCTGGCTTTGCTTTTGGTGTGTGGTCTTGCCGGACATGGCTTGATCGGTTTTTCGATAATTAATGGTAACGAACGCTATACAGATAGATTATCGCATGGCGAAGATGCCACACCCTACTAATGACCTTATAGAATCCTGTGCTTTGGTGGCTTTCAAAACCATGAAAGAGCGTGTTGAGATACACACGGACACCGAATCTGCGGAATGGGACGAACTTCACTCTTGGCTTCAGGAAGCATGGGTCGAGGCGGCTAAACACATGTTCGGCGTTATTGCTATGCACGGTGGTGCTAGTATTAAAAAACTAGATGACGAGAACATGAAACGCAAATTAGATGAGAACGATAATCAATGAGAACCTTCTGCACACACGCTGGCTGCAACCACCTTGCGGTGGCGGGTAGTAAAAAATGTGAAGCACATGGAGCGAAGAAGAAGGTAGATGGAGAAGTGCCGCGTAGACACCTATCCGCGCATAAGCGTGGGTATGGTGTCGCGTGGAGGCGACTCAGGAAGATGGTGCTTGCCGAAGAACCATTTTGTATGGTTTGCAAGAATAGTCCATCCGAAGAAGTTGACCATATCACCCCAAAATGTGATGGTGGTGGAAACGATAGAGAGAACCTTCAGGGTATTTGTGTAGAGTGCCACAAAAAGAAAACAATCCAAGATGCTGGTAATGCCGAGAGATCGCACGACAACATTCGTATTGTGAATGGACCACCCTATGCAGGAAAAAGAACGTATGTGTACTCTCAGATTAGGCGTAACGATATTGTTTTTGATTGGGACAAGGTTATGGCTGCTGTGATTCCAGTTGATCCAAACGACATTTCTCTTGGTATGGCGATTAGAGAGACTGTTGTAAAGCACTCAAAGCGAATAAATGAAAGCAGGAAGGCTTTTATTATTCTCACTGATTATTCTGGTGCAAATGACCTTGCGGAAGAAACTGGCGGGAAACTTATCGTTATTGATAATGGGCAGGACGCGGCTCTTGCTGCTGCGAAAAAGGATGAGAACAGAAAATTGGAAACAGTAATAAATGCTTGGTACGCAAGCAAAGCCGCCTACATTAAGAGGTATGGCAAAAAGAAAGAGCAAATAGACATTGGAGAGATAATCTATGGGTAAACGAGGGCCTAAACCAAAACCCACCGCAATGTTGAAACTCTCAGGATCAAAATGGGTAAGCGAAACACGGTCGGGTCGAGCTGATGAAGTCGAAGTCGAGCCGGGAGAGCCTAGGATGCCCTCATGGTTAAAGGGGCGTAAGGCAATATATCAATGGAAGAAATTGGTTGCAGAGTTAATGGAGATAGGTATTATCACAACTCTTGATGGACACGCACTTGCTCGGCTCTGTATGACGTATGTTCGATATGTAGATGCGTTGGAAGTGTTGGCAAAAGAGGGCGATGTATTTATCAACGCAAAAGGCGACCCTGTTAGATCACCCTATTCTCGTGTTGTTGAAGCATTAAATAAAGACTTAGTGAAACTCGAAACAGAATTTGGATTAACTCCATCTTCAAGAGTAAGGGTTCCCGCCACTGATCGAAAGAAGAAGGATGTAGACAGAGCGTCGAAGGAATCTTATTTTGGCTGAAGCAAGCCTAAAACTAGAATCTTTGCCGGGAGGGTATGACCCCGCTACGACGGCAACCGATGACCATTGGTTTGACGAAGATGAAGCCACTCGTGCAATTGAGTTTTTCCCCAAGTTTTTGCGACATGGTAAGGGTAAGTTTAATGGTAAGCCGTTTGAGTTATCTGGTTGGCAACGGGCAATTATCGGGAACTTGTTTGGGTGGAAGAGGCGTGATGGATCTAGGCGGTACAGAACTTCCTACATGGAGATTCCTCGAAAGAATGGGAAGTCACACCTTGCTGCTGGCTTGGCTTTGTATTTGTTGACCGCAGATGGTGAGGCGGGGGCTGAAGTGTATGGTGCTGCCTCTGATCGAGATCAAGCTGGTATTGTGTTCCAAGTTGCAAAGGGCTTTGTCCAGAGCGATGACATACTTAACAAGAGATGCACCCTGTATCGTAACTCAATTATGGTTGACTCTACAAAGAGTACATATCGCTGTATAGCCGCAGACGCACACTCAGCACACGGCTTCAATGCTCATGGAATTATCTTCGATGAATTGCACACTCAGAAATCGAGAGATCTTTGGGACACTTTGGTCACATCAACAGGAGCGCGCCGCCAGCCACTGGTAATCGGTATTACTACGGCGGGGTACGATCAAACAACAATCTGTTATGAGGTGCATAAGTACGCTGAACAGGTGCGGGATGGGATTATTGAAGATCCGGCATTCTTGCCAGTAATCTTCGCCGCAGGAGCAGACGATGATTGGGAAGATCCTGAAACATGGAAAAAAGCAAATCCAAATCTTGACATCAGCGTCAGCACAGATTTTCTGGAAAGAGAATGTAAAAGAGCAAAAGATGTTCCGGGCTTTAGAAACTCGTTTCTAAGACTATATTTGAACAGGTGGACCGAGCAAGCCGACCGATGGATTTCTATGGAGAGGTGGGATTCTTGTACAAGAGATGGCGATTTAGATATAGAACTCGAAGAAGGTTTGCCGTGTTGGATTGGTATTGACCTTTCAGAAAGGCACGACCTTACCGCAGTTGTAATGGTGGTGCGAATGGAAGATGATCGTTATGCGGTTGTTACCAATACTTTCCTGCCTCACGAAAGGTTATTCCTGCGAGCAAGGGAAGATCGGGTTCCTTACGATGTTTGGTACGACGACGGAGATATGAGAACAACGACAGGAGAGACAATTGACCATGAAACCATCGTCCAAACTGTTTTGGATGCGTGTACCAGATTTTCGGTTCAACAAGTTGCGATTGACCCTTGGAACGCAAAACTCGTGGCGAAGAGACTTGAGGACGAAGGCGTACCTGTGGCGGCGGTTCCTCAGGCGTTCAGGACGATGACAGAGCCTAGCCACTACCTAGAAGCGTTAGTTACAGAGGGAAGGTTGTGCCACTTCGACCACCCTGTACTGAGGTGGTGTGCATCAAACGTGGCAATAGAAACAGATAATAATCAAAACATTCGACCAAGCAAGAAACACTCCCTGCAACGTATCGACCCGATAGTTGCATTAGTGATGGCTCTGGGTAGAGCGATGCTTGACGATGATGGGCGTATGGGTGATGAACGAAGTATTTACAACGACGAGGATCGTGGATTGACAATCTTATGAGTGAAATAGAAAAAACAAATGAAGTAGAAGAGAGGGCGGGATTGGGGAATCCTCCTCAATGGCTAAACGAGGCACTGATTGGACCACCAACATCCTCTGGCGTAACCGTAACCCCAGAGTCTGCGTTATCAATTACTGCGGTTTATGCTGCTGTAAGAGTTATTGCAGAAACTCTTGCCGCGTTACCTTTGAAGGTGTATAAAGACAATAATGATGGCACGCGGCAGGAATTTAGAGAAAACACCCTTTGGCGGTTGCTGCACGACGAGCCTAATTCAGAGATGTCATCATATACCTTCCGCGAGGTTATGACAGGCAATGCGTTGACGCACGGTAACGGATATGCCGAAATCGTTAGAGATGGTGCTGGTAGACCCGCAGAACTTTGGCCGCTATTACCAGACAATGTGGAAATTCGTATTGACGGCGGGGAGTTGTTTTATGTTTACGACCAAAGGGTTGTCTTGAAGCCATCGCAAATCTTACATATTAAGAGTTACTCATCAGATGGCATAATTGGCAAGTCACCCATTCGCCTTGCTCGTGAAGCACTAGGGCTAACTGTTGCCGCAGAAAAGATGGGCGGAGACAGATTCTCAAATGCCGCACATCCCGGAGGCGTTCTTGAACATCCCGGCAAATTGTCTGAAGATGGTGTGAAGAACCTTCGTGAAAGTTGGGAGAAATTACATCGTGGTGCTGGCAACTCTAGCCGAGTGGCGATTCTGGAAGAGGGGATGAAGTTTCATAACATCTCAATACCTTCTGATGATGCCCAATGGCTCGAAACAAGGCGGTTCCAAGTGGCTGAAATTGCTCGTTTGTATCGTGTGCCACCCCATACTCTTGGAGATCTTCAGTATGCCACATTCAGCAATATTGAGGCACAACAATTAAGTTTCTATCGTGATACCCTATTGCCTTGGCTAGCACGTTGGGAACAAGAAATCAAGCGCAAGCTTGTAATGGCTGATTCTGTGTTCGCTGAACACAATGTTGATGGGCTGTTGCGAGGCGACACTGAGGCTAGGTTTAGTGCATATAAGATTGCTAGGGATTCTGGCATCTTGAGTGTTAATGAGATCCGTCATAAAGAAAACCTTAACCCTGTCGAGGGCGGCGACATATATCTACAACCATTAAACATGACAGATATAACAAACGAACAGCCTAGTGAACCAGAGCAGGAGAGTGATGAAGATCGAAGTATTCAACCATCTATATTAGAGTGGCTGAAAGAATCTTGTAATAGGGCATTGGCAATAGAAGCGAATGCGGGTCGTAGGCTGGCAACTAAGCATCTTGAGAAGCGGGTAAATCCACAAAAACTTGTTGATGAGATGACTGTTGCCTCAAAACGGCTGCCAGATAGGTTGATCGAAATAACTGAACCAATTGTAGAGGCAACTGGTATGAATGCTGAATTATTGCGATCCGCCATCAGGGTGGAAGCCGCCGAGGTTGCGGAAGAATCACTCAAGGGGTTGGCAAGGATTTTAAGGGAAAATGATAGCGATGCTTTGGTGGCATCAGCAGAATTGAAGAATTGGTACGACGAAACAACGGCAGATGCTGCCAAATTATTAGCAGAGTCGATTTATGGCTCGTGGAGTAAGAAATGAATAATAAAGAAATTAGAACAGTAAAAGAGATTCGTGTTGAGGGTAGTGCAAGTGGTAAGCCTAAAATTAGTGGCTATGCAGCCGTTTTTAATTCTCGAAGCGAAGATTTGGGTGGATTCGTTGAAGTCATCAAACCCGGTGCGTTTTCAAGGACGTTGACAGACGGAGCCGATGTTCGTGCTTTGGTTGGACATGATTCAAATCAAGTCATTGGGCGGAATAAGGCTGGAACGCTAGATGTGTTTGAAGATGAACATGGGCTAAGAGTCGAGATTGATCCACCCGACACAACCGTCGGACGAGATATTGTTGAGTCAGTACGCCGAGGGGACATTGATTCAATGTCTTTTGGGTTTATTGTTGAGACTGATTCTTGGAACACAGAAGATGGTCAAGAGGTTCGCACCCTTGAGGATGTGGAACTCCTTGAGGTTTCAGTAGTTGCGTGGCCAGCGTATCAAGATACTGAGGTAGCGGTTCGGTCTATGGAACTGTCTAAAAAGGAAGTTGTCGTTGAGCCAGAGAAGGTTGATGATTCTGATCTACGATTGCGGCTAAGAGCGTATGAAGCAAAAAAATAACAAAAATATGCTGAAATACTAGACACACTCTGTATAAAGAGGTGAGGAATTATGTGAGCCTTATGGCTCGGAGGCCGTTGCCTGTCCATCGCGTGTTCTGACATATTAGATTCCTTTCTGCCGATGCAGTACGATCTACTGGTTTTTTGTAAACAAAACATAGTCGTGGCTGCATTGTGTATGCTTACGGCGTATTTTAGGAATGAGTAATATGAACACTCAAGAAATGGTTGAAAAAAGAGCGGCACTGATTACAGATGCTCGCTCCATCATCGACGCTGCGGACGCAGAGGGTCGTGAACTGAACGCAGAACAGCGTGAAAAAGTGGACACCATGCTAAATGACTCAGATGTCATGGAAGCAGAAATCGCACAACGACAGCGATTAGATCAGTACACTGAAAAACTCGCTCAGGTTGAAGAACGTAAAACCGAATTGGCGATTGATAAGGGTGATGATGAGGATCGGGAAACCAATCCACTTGCAACACGCGAATATCGTGATGCGTTTACATCATACCTTCGCCGTGGTCAAAACGGTTTAACCTCCGCAGAACTCCGTGCTATGGAAGCAGGAGTAAATTCAGAGGGCGGTTACGCTACTGAAACAACTGTTCAGCGTATGATTGTTGAAACACTTGACGATGAAAGTCAAATGCGTAAACTTGCTACTGTAATTGCAACAGAATCAGATCGCAACATCCCAGTTGAATCATCTGCAACGGTTGCTGTTTGGGTAGCAGAAGAAGTCTCAATAGGTGGCACAGACCCAGTAATGGCTCAAGCGTCGCTTAGTGCATACAAGGCTGCTGTAATTGTTCAAATTTCAAATGAACTACTCTTTGACTCAGTATTTGATATGTCATCCTATCTTGGACGTAACATCGGTCGCGGTCTTGCAAATCTCGAAGAAACATCATTCGTTAATGGTGATGGTTCTGCGAAACCAACAGGCGTAACTGATGGTTCATCTGTGGGTACAACTGCTGCATCTGAAACAGCCGTAACTGCTGATGAAATTATTGAACACTACTACTCGCTTGGACAAGGTTATCGTAAAAACGCAACGTGGATGTTTAATTCAACAGCCGCAGGAGCAATTCGAAAACTTAAAGATGGCGACAACCGATATGTATGGCAACCATCTTTAGCGATGGGTGCGCCAGATACAATTCTCGGCAGACCAGTTGTGATCGCTGAAGATTGCGAAGCAATGACAACGGGACTCAAGCCAATTCTCTTTGGCGATTTTAGTTATTACTGGATCGCTGATCGTGGCTCAGTTGTTTTACAACGCTTGAACGAACTTTATGCTGCAACCGACCAAGTAGGCTTTAAAGCTACTCGTCGTACTGATGGAGTTTTGACTTCATCCGCCGCAGTTAAGCACCTTTTAATGGCGTAAACCATTGGCTATTTAGGGTAGCCTGAGACAATAGTTTTAGGCTACCCTTCACGCCAGTTTGGAGAAAAATATGGAATATGAAGTAATTAAATGTGGACAAGGTAAAGATGGCAGATCGTTTCTTCCTGTTGGCAAAGTTGTAGAACTAGACGAGGGTTACGCAAAACACCTAGTCGTTCGCGGGATCTTAAAGCCAGCCTCTGGTTCAAGCAAGGTTGTTAGAAAAACTAAAGTTTCTAAAAAAGAAACCGCAGATGTCAAGGCATCTACTGTGGAAACACCTGAAGAATGAGCCTTGTAGTATCAAGTGATCCGGCAACAAACCCTGTAACCGTTACAGAAGCAAAGTCGCACATGCGTGTAGACACATCGGACGACGACACCTTAATCGGTGGTCTTATCACTGGTGCTACGCTGTATGCTCAGACATATACTGGCAGGGCGTTTGTTACACAAACACTTGAACTTAGATTAGATGAATTTCCGGCAACAGAGATACGCCTTCCGAAATCGCCTTCACAGAGTGTTACCAGTATTCAATATGTTGACACGGACGGCGCAACCCAAACATGGTCATCAGGCGAGTATGTCGTAGACGCGAATAGTAAGCCAGCGAGAGTGCGGCCAGACGTTGACGAGGATTGGCCAAGCGTTCGCAGTCAAATGGACGCAGTAATCGTAACTTTTGTTGCTGGTTATGGAGCGGCTGGTGATGTGCCAGAAGGAATCAAGTTAGCAATCAAACACTTGGTTGCACATTGGTATGAAAACAGAGAAGGTTCAACCGTTGACATGAAGGTACATCTTGTGCCACTTGCAATAGATGCACTGTTGACACAATATCGGATACCAGATTTAGGATGAGTGTTCGAGCCGGAAGATTACGACACCGCGTAGCGATTCAAAGTCAAAGCACGACTTTAGATGACTATGGTGAGGCAACAGGCAGTTGGTCAACAGGCGACACTGTTTGGGCTGCTGTTGAGCCAGTGAGCGGGTCAGAGCGAGATATAGGCGAGGGGAAAGCCGGGATTGTTTCGCACCGTGTTGTGATGAGATACAACGGTAGTGTTTCTCCAAAATGCAGACTGCTATTTGGCAGTCGTGTGTTGAACATTGACTCAGTGTTAAATGTAAACGAGCGGGATGAAAGAATGTCGCTTTTTTGCGTTGAGGAGGTGTCTGAGTAATGGCAAAAGATGTAAGCATAACAATGTCTTGGACAGGCTTCAAAAAGTTTGATAAAAGAATAAAGAAGTTTGATGAAAGAACACAGGCGAACATGCTTCGTCGCGCTGTCCGTAAGGGTAACAAGGTTTTTCGCGTGGCAGGAAAAGCAAATGCGCCAGTTGGTCATAGCAAACGATTGAGAAAATCTATTAAAAGTAAGGTGTCAAAGAAGTTTGGTGCTATTAAGGGTACAACAGGGGTAGATGCCGGAAGAGGATCTAAGAACGATGCGTGGTACGCAAATTTTGTAGAATATGGAACAAAGACAAGAGTTTCAACAAAGAAGATTTTTCATCCAAGGAATCTGCCGCAATGGTGGCGAACAGACGTATTCAAAGATAGACCGCCCACTTCGTTAAAGAGTTTTCCTGCAACAAGGTTTATGAAAAAAACTTTTGAAAGTAACCAAGATGAAGCTATACGACAAATTACAAGAGAAGTTCGCAGAACTGTAATAGCATCATTTAGGGGGACACTTTAATGGCTGCAATTGAAATAGCATTGCGAAGTGTACTGGTTAATGATGCCGATGTAACCGCATTGGTTGGTAGCCGTATTTATCCTGAACACAGACAGCAAGGAAACAGTTTTCCTGCAATAACCTATCAGTTGTTGGGAACACAACCACAAAACAGTGCAACAGGACACACTAATATAACACGAGCATCTATATCGTTTGAAAGCATAGATACTTCTTATGGTGCTGCAAAGACGTTGGCGGAAAAAGTGCGACAGGCACTCATGGATTATTCTGGGACAAGCGAAGGGGTAGTAGTAAAGAGTTGTCATCATGATGGTGACAATGTTTTAATTGAAGATTCACAAGTAGCAGAAGATCGGGGCGTTTCCCGAATCATTAGTGACTACATAATTTGGTACGAGAGTTAAGAAATTAGGAGATTTTAGTTATGCCAGCAATTACAGGGAACGGAACGGTATTTTCATGGAACAGTGCGGACATAGGGTTGGTGCAATCCGTGTCAGGCCCAAGTGCGTCTGTTGCAACAATAGACACAACGGATATTAGTGGGTCTGCGAAAACATTTATCGCGGGCATGATAGACGGTGGCGAAGTTAGTTTAGAAGTATCTTATGATGGAGATGCTGATGAGAATCACGATGATATGACAACAGATTTTAATGCTGGAACCGCACAAGATTGGCTTATCACTTTTTCAGACACCTCCTCAATCACTGCTAGTGGTATTATTACCTCATTTTCAACATCCGCTTCTATTGATGACAAAGTGACCGCAAGTTTTTCAATCAAAGTATCTGGTGCGTTGACATTCGCGGGGCCAGAATAATATGTTAGATAAGAAATCCATTTTACAATGTGATGACCTCCCAAAAGAACTCGTCTCCGTCCCCGAATGGGGCGGAGATGTGTTCGTGAGGACGCTTTCAGGAACTGAGCGAGACATGTTCGAGCAATCCATGATGGAGGGCAAGGGCAAGAATCGTGATATGAACCTCAAAAACATTCGTGCCAGACTCGCTGTGTTAACTATTTGCACAGAAGATGGCACTCGCTTGTTTGAAGCCAAAGATGTTGATGCACTGGGCAAAAAATCTGCGGCTGCACTTGATCGTATATTCAGTGTTTCGCAAAAACTGAATGGTCTTAGTGGCGAGGATGTCGAGGAACTAGCGGGAAACTAAAACGCCGCCCAGAGCGGCGATTTTATTTTACCCTAGCCCTTGCGATGGGATGCAGTGTCAAAGAACTTTTAGAAAGATTCTCTTCGCGGGAACTTTCTGAATGGGCTGCTTACCATTCATTAGACCCGATTGGCGGCACACGAGGCGATCTTCAAGCAGGAATCATCTCAAGCACAATCGCTAATGTGAATCGCGGTAAGAGTAGTAAAGCCTTTTCTCCAATTGATTTTATGCCAATTGTAAACGAGAAGGAAGAGCAGACCGAAGAAGATATGAAGGCAATTATGATGACTCTAGTAAATAAAAATAAGGGCGCAGAATAATGTCAACAATAGCCAACCTTAAAATTAACATTCACACAAATACCACGGGTATGATGACAGGTTTGCGTAAAGCACGGACGGCTGTAAAGAAATTTCGCAAATCTCTAAATAAAACATTCGGGGGCCTAGCAAAAATTGGCTTTGTGGCGGCTGCTGCCGGGGCTGCAACACTAACCCTTGCAGTTAAAAAGATGATCGCTGTGTTTTCTGATTTTGAATTCAAAATGCAGGAAGTTAGGTCTATTCTTCTTGATATTGGGGATAATACGTTTGCCCGATTAGAGGCGCAAGCGAGACAGTTGGGGTCTACGACAGTGTTTACCGCGTCAGAAGCGGCTGAAGCAATGTCATTCCTTGCGCGCGCTGGCTTTAATGTCAATGAAGTAATGGCTGCGACACCCGCGCTCCTAGATTTGGCAGCCGCAGCAAACATGAATCTTGCAGAAGCCGCAGACATCACATCACAGGTGGTTCGTGGCATGGGACTAGAGGCTCAAGAAGCGGGTCGTGTTGTTGACGTTCTTGCATTTGCATCAGCAAGGACAAACACAACAGTGCAACAACTTGGTCATGCGTTTGGGTATGTCGCGCCAGTTGCTTCTGCTCTGGGCATTACTCTGGAAGAAACAGCCGCGATGTTAGGTGTACTATCTAACGCGGGTATGCAAGCAGACCGTGCTGGTACAGGCTTGAAAAACATATTCGCTGAAATTGCGGGCGAGATAGATAGAAACGGCATTGCAGCATTAAAGAAATTCACAGAGGGTGGCATCGGCGTAGAGAAAGCTTTTGATATATTCCAAAAGCGTGGCGGACCAGCAATTCTTGCGTTAGCGAAGATGAGCGACATTACTGATAAACTTGTAGACGAGTTACAAGATGTTGAGGGTGTCGCTAGGAAGATGGCAGACATCCGTATGGATAGTGTTCATGGTGCATTCAAATTGTTAGCATCAGTTGTCCAAGAACTGAACATCATGATCGGTGAGAGGTTGAGGGGTTCTATTCGCAATATACAAGAAGTGTTAAGAAGGTTTGTTGTTGGTTTCACCTCGGCGTTCAAAGTGGTTATAGATAGAATTGATTTGTCAAAGTTTTCAGTTAAAAGCCTTTTAGAGTGGCTCTATAAAATATTGAAGTGGGGCGAAGAAGCGTGGGATTACTTGAAAAGATTTGGCTCTGCGATCATGGCTGTAATAAATACCATAAAAGGTGTTTTGTCCCTCGCAATAATGCATATTCTAGGCCTCATGAATCTCGTGTGGCAGCCCGCCCTGCTGATATTAAAAGCCCTTGGGACGATTTCAGAAGAAACATACATACTGCTTTCTCGGTCAATGACTAACGCGGTGGTCGGAGCGGCGAGGACAATGAAAGCGGCGGCGATTGCTGCAAAAGATAATATAGCTTCAGTGTTTAAAGAGACTTCTGAAAAAGCCACTGATTTTATAGATGATCTAATAAGAGATATTAAAAAGGTGGGTAGCACCCCAATTTTCATAACGATTGACCCAAGGGTTAAAACCGTCCCCATACAAGAAGATTTGGCAAAAGTAGAAAAACAGGTTGAAAATCAAATAAAGGCGGCTGAGAGAATAGAGAGTAATCTATTTTCTGGAACAGACAAAGGAGAGGCGCGCAAACAAGCGGAAGCAAGATTGGCGAGTCTCAATCAAGAAACCCGCGCTTATGAGAAAGCGGCGAAAGAAAAAGTTGAAATGAGGGTGCGGTATGAAAACACGCTCAAGAAACACAACAAATTAGAAGAATCGACTCCTCTCATAAACATTGGTGGTTCGCAAGACTATATGGCGGGGTTTGACGCTGGCAAGAAACCGAGAAAGAAAAAACTTATATACGGTACCCCAATGGTAGGCCCCGGTGGTGCTGGTGCTGTCGCTAAGGGTACGCCACTATTGACAAGTGCAGCAAAACAGCTTATGGGTAGAAAGCGGGTCGTAAACCAAGCGTTAAATAAGGGTGGGGATAGTATTATTAAAGATATGGCTAAAAATCTTGAGCCAGCAATTCTCAATATGGCAAAGGTTGGCTCAAAAAGAATAGTGGGAGCTATGTCCACAGGGGAAGCGGTGGCACAACCTATTGAAGAAAACATAGACAAATTCAAAGACTCGATTACATCTAAGTTGATGAACTCGGCAGTAGAGGTTCAAAATGCAAAATGGCAACTAGAAAAAGCAGCCGAAGATTTCTCGAAATATGACGAGGGTGGCATGGAACAAAAATTGTACGAGGCTAAAGAATTACAAGTTTACCTTGACGGGATGGGTCAGTTAGAGAATATAAAAAACACAAAAGTGATTGGTCCACAAGATGAAGCAGTATCGGAACTATACGATGTAGAACAAGAGTTGTTGAGGGTGGAACAAAGTCTGGAAAAACTAGATAAAAAAGCCGCGTTCCCAAACGCAAATTTTCAAGAGATTACACATCAAATGGGTGAATTGCTTGCGGAACAGGAGAATTTAGAGCAGAAGCAAAAGGATCTTAATAATACAATTAAAGAAATGGCCGAGTTGAATCCTTTTGAAAAAATGGAACAGAGATCAAAAGAATTGACCGATTCACTCCAGACAATGTCGCAGACCCCTCTTGCACCACAATTAGATTTAGGTGGGGTGCAGCCCCAATTATCTTTCTTTGATTCACTTATGAGTAAGGGAAATCTTATGGGCGATATGGAAGCAGAAGTTGCTTCGCTAAATCAGGAAATGGATCAGTATTTTGCTGTTCTTGTGGGCGCGGAGATGCAACATCAACGGTTGGTCAAGGTTCGTGGAGAGTGGTTTGATACGGAAAAAATCGCCACAGCAACTGGAGACTTAGAAGAGATAATTGCAGATAACGAATTACTTGCACAAACAATTGGCATGACGAGTCGAGAGCAAGAGATTTTTATTGCAAAGACTCAGGGTGTCTCACAAGCGATCTTAGATGAAGCGAAAGCGTTAGATAAGTTGTTGACACAGAAAGAAAAAGATGTAGCAACAACAAAAAGGTTAAAAGACGAATCAGATAAACTCAAAGAGAATTTGAAATGGGGTTGGGGGCCTCGTGGTGAATTTGATAAACGGATGGCAGACCTTAAAAATATGCGCGACCGAGGGATGCTTGATGGAACTGAGTTTGCACTAGGCGCAGAAAGGGCCAAAGAAATATTGGGGGAGAAGTTGCAGGTGGACACAAGCCACGCCGTTACTGGTATTCAGACAGCATTGGGTACTTTTAAGGTGCGAGGCTCACAAGATCAACAACTAAAAACCGCACAACAGTCATTGCAAATCCAAAAGCAATCTAAAAATCATCTACATAGTATAGCTCAGTCGCTTGCGGGCAAAAGGGGAGCGTTCACACAATGACCATCCAGATTATTGAAAAACTTGGCAGTAGAACATTCTCATCATCCGGCGGTCACACCGCTTCAAGAATTTTTGTTTGTTATGACGATGAGGTTGATATGGTTGCAGAAGCAGTAGACATACTTCTTGATCCACAAATGCCGACAAAAGGACAGTCGCACCCAGACGCTGAGAACCTGTTGGCGGATACTTATACCATGACTCCTTCCGACGAAGGAATAGGTGTGTGGGAAGTAACGTGGGAATATAATCCATATAGCACAGGGTCAGGCGGCGACAATCCATTGCAGCCAGACGAGGTTGCCAGCGTGGGACTAAGTATTGATTCAGCCTTTGCAATTGTCGATCTATATAAGAGTGGCTTCTCATTGAGCGCAATTAACATAGACGACCCAGACCCGGACCCTGAGAATCCCTTATATATAACAGGGACGCTAGAGGCCCTTATGGGCAATCCGATTTCAAAAGCTGTGCCACAAACCACAATTAACATTACCGAAGAAATAGAAACAAATAGTTTCCAGATGGTACATCACCAGAACGCTGGTAAAAGGAATCTTAACTCGTGGCTTGGGCTTCCTGCTGGCTCGGTCGTGTTTGCTGGTATTTCAGTGTCAAGGTCTGGCGTAAATAAATATAAAGTGTCCTATAAATTTGTGTACGATGCTTGGTATCATCTTCGTCAAATTCCCCGCTATGACGCAAATGGGAAAGTTGATTACGACAATTCTGTTAGCCCTCCCACCCAGCCTGTATCATGGCGGCAACCGTTCAAAGAAACGATAGAGTTTGGATTCCAACCAAGCGTATGAGTAAATACCCAAATATAACTACAGGGCTAGGTGTATACACTCCCGACATTTGGGCGAGGCAAATGAAAATGCTTCAGTGGTTTGAGGACAACAATGTTGATGGACACGATCTTCAATCACTACACAAACGATTACTTTTTCTTGAGAACCGCCGTGAGTGGTTTTTTGCAAAACTGCTTCGCGCACATGTATTAGATGAGGATCTTCAGAATCCCAATGTTTATGAATATGCTTGGGTTAGGGTCTTTCCTAGCACAGGTGAGCCAGAGTGTTCTGCCGAGTGCCTTGCCACTAGAGGATATGGACCTGTCGTCTGTTGCAACGCGTGGGATGAAACGGTTGCTCTGCAAGGCTTCTTTCAATGGGAAGAAGATTTAACAAAAACTTCATGGGGTACAAATGTTCCCGAAGCGTGGACTACTGATGACTATGATTCAGACAACCCATTAAGTCAGCCATGTGTACCTGAATGTGGCTGTGGCAATGCAATATGTCACACCGAACCTTATACCGCCCCCGCACTCAACATTATGGAAGCGTTTAACACAAGTCATAATGCTGCTCCCGGAACAGACGAAACCAAGGGTATAGGAGATTTTATGATGCAAGCAGTTGGGGGTGGCGACACTGTTTTAGAGTATCTTATTGACGGTGTTTGTGGAGAAGAGGGTGAACCTTTTGAGCCGTGTACGCAATACGAGTTTCCTTTATGGACAACTCCAATCGTGATTATGTGGGCTGCAAGAGAGTCGGACGGAACTGAAAGATATTTGTTTCAAGCAGAAAATGCCTATGATGGCACTTGTGCGGATTGTACACCTTAATTATGCCCGGTTTTACACACGATAGATATTGTAAGCACAAAGAAAACTGTTTCCCCGGCGATTTAGCCGAAAACGCTTATCGCGGGAAGTGTGGTGGATGTCGCGGAGAATGCCAGCCCTGCGATGGGGATGGGGACAACTGTGGAGAATGGCAGGATTGTGACTGTCAGGGCGCACCAGCGTGTGGGGATGGACACAATTGTAAGAAATATATTGATATAACATTCACACTAAAAGAATTCGTAATACAGGGACAAACCTGTTGTAGTGGCGACCCACCATTAACACAGCCGTGCGACGGAGCGATGCAAAATAATGAGACACCAGTAATTGGCGCTCCATCTGGATGGACAAACATCACTGGCGGTGTTCAAGATCCAGTTTCTTATGCAGAAACTACACACCATGTAAGGCTTACGAGGGCGGGATCAGATAAACCCTATTGCAGTGGTGGGGGGGATTCTGGAGAAGGGACATCAAAAACAATTTGTCGTTGTTTTTGGGGTGGGTATTGGACAAGTTCTTGCGACTGTTCCAACTGTTGCTGCCATGAGGAAAGTGATACATATCCAGATTGCGATTGTGAGCATGTGGGCGACCCAACAGAGGCGGTTGTTTGCGGCGGGCCGACCGCAGCCTGTGATCCTGAAAATCCGTGCGTTCCGATGAATGATGGATTTGCATCATCGCTAGATGTTTGGGGACTTCATTCTCCGATGGAACATGGCGGTAGTGACGGACAAGCTTTTTGTGTAGATCAAGTGCCAGCATCCCCACCCTGCCCCGGCATGGTCAGTAGTGCTTGTGATTCGTTTGATGATGTTTCTTACGCATGTTGGTCATGTGGCAGTTTTAAGCCTCATCATATTGAAGCATATATGACAATTAAGACAGATCCCGGAAGTTGTGATAGTGCGTGGCAATTAGAGATACGCGGTCTTACAGAACAAGCAAGGTCTGTGATGGGGCATCAAGGTGACGGTTTTGACTGTATTCAGCCATTTGACGACGATGATTGTTATCTGGCTGCTGGTGGCGGCTCTGCGGCGGCACTAGCATATCGCGGCGTGTGGTGGGGTGCTACAAGTATTTGTAACTCGAATTGCGATAATGATACTCAAGACGGTCAGCCTGAACTTTCGGCTCATGGATGTTCTTGTCCCCCACTTACATCATTTGATTCGACGGTTAGAACTGATGGGGCGTTGGTATCGTTGCACCCGACAGCCATATTTGGTGGACCAACACTTCCGGGACACACTCCCGGCGAGGGGACAGTGCATACTTGTATGGTTCCAAGTTCATATTGCGGAAGTACAGAGTGGCTTTTTGAACACCCAAACACGCCAGAGGTTGACGGCGAGTATTATGGCCCTCCGGCGATTTGGTGGTGTAGATGCAATTACTGCGACGATTGTTGTAATACGGATTGGGATACAGGATGCGTTGATTGCGATGATTGCGATCCTTGCAATTGTTGTGGACCAAATGAGCATTTGGATACAAACGGTATACCCAATCCCTTGTATCCGTGTCAACATTGTTTAAGTGAGCCAGATTTGAACCATGCGGATTGTCAGCCCTGTCCGGGAGGTGGGTTGCAAGCGCACATGTGTGCAGATGTATCCATATCTATGATCCCAAACAACAACCCTTTACCTACATGGGCTTTAGCATGAAACCAACGAAATTATATGAAATTGCGAATGAAATTGAGGATCATGTCCATATAATGGTTCCAGAGGGCTATGCAGGATTTACTCAACAAGAACTCGAGGCAATGGAGCAAACAGTGAAAGAGGCAGATAAAAAAAGAAAGATACGAGCAGACCAGATTCTTCACAAACACAATGAAGAAAAGGCTCGCCTTAATGAATTGTTAGAACAAGCCGATCCTCCGTGGAAAAGGCAACGCGACAAATACAATAAAGACAAGCCCAAGGACAGAGGGGCAAGAAAGGGCAAGCCCGCTCCAACAGATAAAAAGGGCTGTAAAACTTGTGCCGCAAAAGGACTTAAAAGATTAATACAGGGTGGTGCAAAACTTCTTAAATCTGAGTTAGGTATTGACGCTGCTGATAAAGAGATGATACAAAAGAGAAAAGAGATTTGTGTTAAGTGTCCCATCTACGATTTTGGAGTGTGTAGAGAGATCGACGCGGAGGGTAAAGAACTGGGTGGCTGCGGATGTTTTTGCGCAGCCAAAGTTAAATTGAAGCATGAAGAATGCCCAAAAGGGAAATGGTGAATTAAATGACAGCAGTTGATAGAACTTGGGTAGGTGGAACTACTGACTTTGAGAATGATTGGGGTACTGCTGCAAATTGGTCACCTAGTGGTGTTCCAGATGCGGATGACACAGCGTTCGTAGTAAGTGGTAGTGTAGATATAGCGGGGGGTACAGAGACGACTGTTACCAGAATAGTAGTTGGACCAAAATACACTGGCTCAATAGGATCTTCTGATACAAAGTTGACAATAGATGCAACAGATTTGGATTATGGAGGACGAGGCGCAGGGGCATATTTTTTAGGAACATATACAACAGTGACGGTGCAGGATACAGGGACAGGTACAACAGCCCTTAATTTCTATGGAAGTGCCGACACGATCACAACTTTGCGAATTGTTGGTGGCCGCGGCTCAATTAATATAGACGCTAGTTGTAATATGCTTACAACTATAGAGCAGATAGGGGCGGACGGAGTAACTACGACATTGGCAGATGGTACTACTGTTAACGCATCTTGTGCATTAACTATGGACAGTGGAACCTTTAATATGAATGAGGCTATCCCAACAGTAACAGTATTTGGCGGAGAATTAGAATCCGCGATTTCATCTACCGACACAATTGACCTACTAGAAACTTATGGGGGTCGCGTCAGATTTAATCCAACAGGTGCTTGTACCATTGACCAGCTCACATTGTATAGTGGGGATTTTAGCACTTCAGATTCGTTAGCACCTACTTTTACTATCACGGATTGTATTTTGCATGAGGGGGCAAAATTGAACGAAAGAAGTGGTTTACAAAACGCTGTCTTTACCAACGCAATCCAAGTAGAGGGTGGTAAAATCGAATATGACATAGGCAGAGTGGTGACAATCACATAATGTCTACAACTTCAACAATTTATGCTTCAAAAGACACTTGGCTTGATGGCGATAATACAGGCGCAAATAATTCAGGTGATGCCTTTATTACATTAGGACAGCAAACAATTGGTTTTAGCACAGAAGGCGAAAGGGCTAATGGCATCTTTGCTTTTGACGTTTCCGCTTTAACACCAAGTTTATTGACACAGGTGAACTTCAAACTTAATTACAAAGGCGCGGGGAAGGGTGCGGGTGCAAGGCAGTGTTATGTATACCGTTTAGCACGGGATTTTGTTGAAAATCAAGCAACTTGGCTTGTTTCTGCAACTGGAACAGATTGGACGGCAGCCGATGGTGGTGCAAGTGACAGTGCAACAACCGAACCTTATGCGACTTTTGATGTTGGTTTTAGAACAGACGATGATGTTTCAGTTGATATAACAGAATTGGTTGTTGATGCTATCAACCGCAGGAGCGGAACACTTTATTTATGGGTAGGTATTCCATTAAGCGACACAGCAACGTCAAGAGCAAGCGGTCAATATCACTCACTGGAAGCGACCAGTGCGGGTGACCGTCCAAGATTAGAATGTATAACGGCAGATAGAATTGTTTGGGACGGCAGCGCGGGTGACGGTAACGCTAACACCGATAGTAATTGGGTTGGTGATACAGCACCCACAGTCCTCGATATTGCGATTTTTAATACTGGGAATGTTAGCGTTACAAGTGGGTATATACTAGGTGATAAAGTTTTTGTCGGCAGAAACTATAAAGGAGATATTGGTACATCGGCATCAACAATACTGGTGATGACCAACAAACTTGCTTGCAGCAGTAGATATTCTAAAATGTATATTCAAACAGGCGCGGTTGGAAATGTTGTTAGGGTGGGCAACACCTCTAGCGAATCTCAATCCTTCTACATCACTGGCAATAGTGCTTTAGTTATTGTGCAAAAAGCAAGAACGACAGTGGAGATTGACGGAGCCAATACGAACACAGTAGATGTTCATAGCGGAGCAAGAGTCAAACTGTCTGATAGGTATACAGTTCGTTCAACTAGATCATATATAACCTTGGATGGTGGCGTTGCGGCTGGGACGTTTGCCGACCGTTCTTCATTATATTTTAATCAATCTTCTGCGACGGTAGGCGATTTGGTAATTGCTGGTGGCACTTCCGCTACAATTTATACCGACGAGATTGATGAATTAACTATTTATTCTGGAAGAGCATCATTCCGTGGCAACACTGGTTCACCGATAGAGGTTGGTGACACCCTTGTGTATCCCAACGGTGTACTCGACGCAAGAACTGGCGCATCAACATTTACCAATGATTCGGGCGACGACATAACTGTTTATGGCGGGGCTGTACTGTTTGATGCTTCAACAAAGGTATCTATTGCATGACAAAACTTCCATTTACTGTATCGCATCCATCTCGAAATGTCCATGTTGTAAGGACTCAGATTAAGCGTTATGGTGGGTGGGAACAATGGTTCTTGTTGTCATCAGATCGTCACCACGATAATGGACACACTGACCAAGCGTTAGAAATTAAACATTTGAAACAAGCGGTGAAACGCAACGCTGGCATAATAGATGTTGGCGACATGCACTGTGCTATGCAGGGCAAATGGGATCGTAGATCAGACCTATCGGCTTGCAGACCTGAGCAGCAGGAGGGACAATACCTCGACTCTCTGGTAAAGTGTGCAGCAGAATTTTATGCACCCTACGCTAAGAACTTCGTGGTTATTGGTCGTGGCAACCATGAGACATCTATATTAAAGTGCCATGAAACAGATTTGACCGAACGAACGTGCGAGAGAATGTCTGCTATGTCTGGACATCATGTACAAGCTGGCGGATATGGCGGCTGGGTGAGATTCAAATTTACAAAGGGTAAGACAGGCAAGCAGTTTAATATGAAGTATTATCATGGGTCTGGTGGTGGTGGACCTGTAACTCGCGGCGTGATTCAGACAAATCGTTTGGCGGTATATCTACCAGACGCTGATATAGTTTGCAGTGGGCATACTCACGATCAGTGGGTTGTCCCAATCGCAAGGGAAAGAATACTTCAGAACAACGCGATAGCGATAGACGAGCAAGTACATATACGGATAGGTACATATAAAGATGAATATATGGACGGTTTTGGTGGCTGGCACATCGAGCGTGGTGGACCACCTAAACCCATTGGAGCCATGTGGTTAAGGTTCTATGCAGAGAATAAAGATATTCATCTCGAAGTAATTCCGGCAAAATAGTTCAGAGAGGTGTAGACAGACCCATAGGCTTTGTGGTACTCTATTAGGCATGCTAGACACGACCCCAACAAAACACAACAAGATAAAAGTTGGGATAGGATTTTATTTATCCTACTTCGCCTGTTATTTTGTAGTCACTAGCCTAGTTGTTCTAGGCATACTTTTCTTTTCTTAGGATTAGACGGTCGTGTCGTTCTATCCTTTCACTTCGTTGACCCCTTCGGGGGTTGGCGGGGTGATTTTCCCAAAACCTAGGAGGTTTTTACATGGGACAATTTAAGAAAGCCACTAAGAAGCAGTCGAAACTTCGTGCTGCAATTTTTGGCCCTGCGGGTGCAGGAAAAACATTCACGGCTCTTGCTGTTGCAGGAGGACTTGGTAAAAAGGTTGCGGTCATAGACACGGAACGTGGCAGTGCTAGTAAGTATGCAGATCGTTTTGGATTCGATGTTTGTGAACTAGAGGGTCGAAGTATCGACCACTATGTTTCGGCAATCAATGACGCTGGATCGAATTATGATGTTCTAATCATTGACAGTTTGACCCATGCGTGGCAGGAGTTGTTGACAGAGATAGACAGCCTTGCCAAAACAAAGTATCGCGGAAACACTTGGTCTGCTTGGAGCGAAGGAACGCCCCGGCAACGATCACTTGTGGATGCCATGCTACGTTCTCCATGTCATATCATCGCAACCATGCGAACCAAAACCGAGTGGAAGGTTGGCGAGAACTCTCGCGGCAAAACCACTATCGACAGGGTTGGTTTAGCACCTGAACAGGGCAAGGGAATCGAATACGAATTCGACCTCTTGATGGAGATTAGTACGGAACATATTGGTCATGTCATTAAAGACCGTACTGGCAAGTTTCAAGATTTGTTGATTGATAAACCAGATGCGAAATTTGGAAAGCAGATGAAAGCATGGCTTGAGGATGCAGAAGTTGATTTAGTAGAATATGCCAAAGAAGCGTTCGATGGCGAAGAGGTTGTTTCGGTTGTCGAAACAGCCAAGGTAGAAAAGTTTTAACTTAGGAGTTAATTATGAGTTTCGATTGGAATGAAAAAGCAACAGAGGACGGCGGCGGCGATTTCGCTGAACGCCTACCTACTGGTATGCACCAAGTACACATCGTAAAGGTTGTACATGGCGGCAAGAATGGTACGTTTGAAAGTAGTAAGGGTGATCCACAAATATTGATTATCTTTGCTGACCAAGAAGCAAGAGAGGCTGCGCAATTTGTGACACTCTCTGACAAGGCGGGTTGGGTTCTCGCAAGGATACTAAAAGAATGTGACCCTCCTGCTAATATGTCGAAGATGACCGAGGCTGGAATTACTCCTGCATCGTTCGCTGACCCAGAGTTTGCAGAAACAAATCTTGTTGGTCGAAAGTTGGCTATCAATGTTGAGTGGAAAAAATCACAGAACGGCAAGGATTATTCTGACATAATGCCAGTGAATACAGGAGATCTTGATGCTGCTGTCTCTGCTGCGAAACAAGAAACCGTACCCCCAGATTCAGAGGTTCCGTTTTGAGTACCCTATTAGAAATTACAGATGATATGGTGGCGTTGGACAACCTAATCCATGAATGCGGTGGCAATATGGAAGATCCACAAGTTGAGGACGCTGTTAGCACTTGGTTGTCTGAGATGCAACACGATCTTGACAACAAGGTGGATAACTACGCGGCGTTTATCACAGAGTTAAAAGCAAGGTCTGCAACACGGAAGCAAGAAGCAGACAGGTTAGCCGCTCGTGCCAGAACGGATGCTGGCACGGCGGTTTTTTTAGCCGACAAGTTGAAGTTTGCGTTGTCAGAACTGGGCATCAAAAAACTAGAGACAGACCGATATAGGGTTTCAGTAGCCGGAAATGGCGGGAAACAACCGTTAGATATTTATGGCGTAGTACCCGATAAGTTTATGGTAGATAAAGTTGTATCCACAGTAAACAAGGACATGATTAGAGAGACATTAGAGGGTGGTGAAGAACTTGACTTTGCTATTCTGCAAGACAGGGGCAACCGCCTAAGTATCAAGTAACCTCTGGTCGGTGGCAGCCCTCGTTGGTTGTCATCGACTTTTTTCATGGAGTTAATTATGACTATTAAAGATATATTTATAGAAGATATTAAAATTAATGGTGACACTCAGTCAAGAGTGTCAATAGATGTCACCGCAGTATCAGATTATGCTGCTGCATACGAGTCGGCAAAAGAGTTGCCGCCTATTGTTGTGTTCAATGATGGCGTTGACATGTGGCTTGCTGACGGCTTCCACAGATGGCATGCTAGTCGCAAGGCGTTGATGTCCAAGATCAACGCAGATGTCCGTGAGGGGACTCGTGAGGACGCTCAGTGGCATGCTATTGCAGCGAACCAAACACATGGCATTAGAAGGACAAATGCAGACAAACGTAGGGCTGTTGTGATGGGATTAAAAATTCACCCAGAGTGGAGCGACTCCATGATCGCAAGTCACGTTGGCGTATCTCACGAATTAGTACGAACAAATAGAAACTCACTTGCAGAGTCTGCAAGTCAACCTACATTAAGAGTGACCAAGAGTGGTCGAGAAGTAGAAACAAGTAACATAGGAAGCCCCAAGGAGGTACTTATTAAGAATCCTCCGATGCCTCCTGTTCAGAAGGATGCGGTTGGAAATGTAATTCCTGAACATCTTTGTAGAAAATGGGAAAGCATTACAGATGAGATTGCCGGACTTGTCGTACACGCCTCTACATTGAATCGGTGGGGACAACAATCAGAATCAAGAATGGATGCCGTTGCTGCCGATGTAGCCACTGGTGCTTTTGTTGCCGACTGCTTAAACATTATTAATGCGTTAAAGAAAACGGCTATGCCTTACGCGGTGTGTGTCTACTGCGACGGCGATGGTTGTTCAGAATGTTCTCATCGTGGGTGGCTCTCCCAACAACTATGGAAGTGCTTGCCAGAAGAAATGAAAGGATAGAAATGTGGATACTACCAAAATCAATCACCTCAGTTTATGTTCCGGCTACGGAGGCATCGACCTTGGACTCAGAAGCGTTCTCCCAACAGTGCGAACAATCGCTTATGTGGAGATCGAAGCCTTCGCTGCGGGGAACTTGGTTGAGAAGATGGAAAGCAAACAACTGGATGAAGCACCTTTGTGGACGAACCTTAAAACCTTCGATGCACGACCATTTTGTGGACTCGTGGACATCCTCACTGGCGGATTCCCATGTCAACCATTCAGCCATGCAGGGCAGCAAAAAAGTACAGATGATCCAAGACATTTGTTCCCAGACATCGAACGAATTATCATGGAGTGTAAACCAAGAATCATCTTCCTCGAAAATGTCGAAGGGATTATTTCCTCTAAGTATGGAGGAGAAGAAGGTACAAGTGTTCTCAAGTATGTCTTGGGAAGATTGGAGGCGTTGGGTTACAGAGCAACGGCAAGCATATTCAGTGCGGAGGAATGCGGCGCGCCTCATCAAAGGAAGCGAGTGTTCATCCTCGCGGTGTCCGACACCGACAGCAAGCGATGCGAAGGGCAGTCGAAGATCGACAGCAGCCAAGCCACATTGGAAGAGTGTTGTGGGGGACACGTTGACAGATGTTGTTCAGACGAATTGGCCAACGCCAGATGTGATGCAAGCACACCGAGCAGGAGTGGAAATCGATCCAGAGAATTGGAAACGCCAACAGGCGGAGAAGGCGAAGCAGGGAATCAACAAACAGTTTCACATAAATGTGGCGGTGAACTGGCCAACCCCAACGGGGATTCATGCGGATCGCGGGAATCACGACGAACCACTAGAGAATTACAACAAGAGGGTGAAGGATTACGAAGATGGGAGAGCGAAGGGAAAACCGGGAAAGAGTCTGGGTGTCGCTGTTCGACAAACAAAGACTTGGGCAACACCACAAGTGACGGATTCGACAAGGGGAGATCAGATAAGAAAGCCAAACGAGTTGACGGATGCTGCAAAGGGGGGCGGTTGCAGGAATCTTCAGGAGGATGTTGTAAACTGGCCGACTCCGACAGCGAGTACGGGGGGAGGCAGCACGGACAAGGGAAACCCAAGGGGGAAGAACTCGGGCAACCCACTAAAGACTGCGGTAGAGAACTGGCCGACTCCTACCACGAGAGATCACAAGGACACAGCGAAGAACCCAGAGGATTTGATTCGCTTTGCACACAAGAAGCGATTAGCGTGTTCAGTGGCGGCTTCCCAGCACACCCCGAACAATCCCAACACATCTGGGAAGCCCCAAGAACAATTGGAAGTGAAGAGATTATCACCGCTTTGGGTGGCGCAACTCATGGCACTGCCGACGGCAACGTGGTGCGTTCCTGTCGATTGGATTCTCTGCGACTACTCGGAAACGGAGTAGTACCTATTGTTGCGGCGAAAGCATTCGTATGCTTGATGGAAGAATTACGTTGAACCTTAGACCGTATCAAGAAAAGGCGATTACCCACATCAATGATGGATGGAATGATAATGACGCGCAACTACTTGTTCTCCCAACAGGTACAGGCAAGACTGTTGTGTTTGTTCACTTGGTTGATAGAGAAATATCTGGTCGGATACTGATCCTTGCACATCGAGAAGAATTGATCTGGCAAGCTGCTGCAAAGGTAGAGGTAATTACAGGAACAAAACCATCAATCGAGATGGCTGACTATCGTGCAGACGAGGGGTTTTTTAATAGATCAAAGGTGGTTGTATCAAGTGTGCAGACACAGAATGCTAGTAACAGGCTTTTGAAATTTGACCCTAAGCAATTCTCATTAGTAATAATAGATGAGGCTCATCACGCTCCTGCCAAGAGTTATAGACGAATCATAGACTACTACAAACAGAATAACCCAAACGTAAAGATATTAGGCGTGACAGCAACGCCTGATCGTGCAGACGAGAAGGCGTTGGGCATGATATTCGATTCGGTAGCCTACGAATATAAGATTCATGATGCTATCGCTGACGGCTGGCTTGTCCCAATAGTGCAGAGGTCGGTTGTAGTTAACAGCCTAGATTATTCTGGCATTAAAACAACAGCCGGGGATCTTAATGGCAAGCAACTCGCAGCAGTGATGGAGTACGAAAAGAATCTGCACGGCATCGCAACACCAACCCTCGAAATTATTGGTGATCGCAAGACCTTGGTGTTCGCAGCAAGTGTTGCACATGCGGAAAGATTGTGCGAGATATTCAATCGGCACAAATTTGGTTCTGCTGAGTGGGTGTGTGGCAAGACACCCAAAGATAGTCGCAGAGAAACTTTGCGAAGGTTTGCGGAGGGTAAAACTAGGATACTTGTAAATGTTGGCTGCTTCACAGAGGGCTTTGACGAGCCTACTCTCGAAGTAATTGTGCTAGCAAGACCAACCAAGTCAAGGGCTTTGTTTGCCCAAATGGTAGGGCGTGGCACAAGAACATTGCCCCATGTGGTTGATGGATTAGAAACGTCGGAAGATAGGCGCACTGCAATAGCGGATTCAGGTAAGCCTACACTTGAGGTTGTCGATTTTGTTGGCAACGCTGGACGGCACAAACTTATGCACACTGCAAACCTTTTGGGCGGTACATATAGTGATGAAGAGATAACTGTTGCAAGAGAGATATTGTCGGACACTACCCAGCCCAAAGATGTTGATGAAGCCCTAAAACAAGCTCGTGAAGAATTAGAAGAAAAAATCAAAGCGGCAAAGCAACGTGAGTTAGATGAACAGGTTAGGCGGAAGAAATTAAGGGCAAGGGTTGATTGGAGTTCAAGAACCACCGATCCATTTGGCGCAATCGGAATGAAGCCAGTAGAACGGCAGGGTTTTGGGGCATCGAACAGACCATGTTCTGATCGACTTGTCGCCGGATTGAAAAGATTTGGGGTCGATAGTGCCGATGCTGTAAGTATGACATCCTCAGAAGGGTCGGCTTTGATAGGTAGATTAATAGAAAGGGCTAAGTCTGGGAAAGCAACTTACAAACAGGCCAAATTGTTACGAAGATTTGGCTACTCCCCCGACATAAGTAGAGACGAAGCGAGTAAACTCATTGATGCTGTCGCTGCCAATGGTTGGAAGCGTGTTGATAGTAAACAAAATATAGAGAGGTTTTAATATGAAAAAAAGCGACGCAATTAAACAAGAACGAATGAAAAGAAAGCAAGAGTTACTGCGACAATGGCTAGATATGTGTCCGCCAACAGACCCGCAGATCTTTTTATTAATCATGAATGATTTGCCCCCCGCCAAAACTGGTGCAGAAGCAAAGGCACTCTTGGCACTACTGGATATTGATGGCGATGTTTGATTGGAAAGAAGCAGCAAACCCATCTTTTCAAAACAAAGAACCCATAGTGTGGGTCAGGGTTTCAAAAAGTAGACCGTGTCACATCTGCAAGAAGCATGATTGGTGTACAAGGGCTGCGGACGAATCTGTTAACTGTTGCATGCGCATGCCCAGCTCAATTGTTTTGGGTAATGGCGGCTATCTGCATGCCGGAACTTCTGTTGGGGGGGGCTTGGTTGTAAAGCCCCAACAGCAAAGGAGGACAATTAACCCAAGTGCAATAATGAATCGGTGGAAGCAATTTACTACTGATGCACAAGTGGCTGAGTACGCCAACCAATTAGGAGTGACTCCCGCCTCATTGGAGCGTCTTGGCTGCGTAAGGGCAAACCAACACAGAAGAGCGTATGGTTTCCCAATGGTTAATGCAACTGGCGATGTAGTGGGAATAAGATTGCGACATGACAACGATAGTAAATCTACTGTTAAGAGTAGTCGCTCAGGGCTGTTTGTCCCAACAGGTATTGGCAAACAGGATGCCTTGATGATTTGTGAAGGTCCAACTGATACGGCTGCTGTTTTATCATTGGGATTTGATGCAATCGGTAGACCATCTTGCTTGGGTCATGTGTCAATGATTAGGCAATTGTTATTAAAGTTTAACCCTGCACCAGATATAGTCATCTGCGCTGATCGGGATGGGGCAGGATTAGATGGCGCAAGGAGATTGGCAACAGGATTACTGTTAGTTGCGCCAAGTGTAAGGGTTATCAAGCCTCCACGACACAAGGATGTGAGAGAGTGGGTGTCCCAAGGCGCAACGAAAGAAGCCGTGATGTGTGTCATGGATAAAACAAAGTATTGGAGAGGTTAATATGGCAACGTGGATACCTGTTAGACACAACTTGCACGAATCACCACGGACGGTACAAGTTGCAAGAATTCTCGAAGTAGATAAATTTACCGTTGTTGGCATGATGGTCAGGGTGTGGTCATGGGTGGGTGACCACACGCCTGATGGAATTATTTCCGACATAACGCCAGAAGAGTTTGACGAGGTTGTTGGCGTTGCGGGGCTTGGTCAGGCTATGTTAAGAGCGGGGTGGATGAAGCGTAGTGGTGGAGACTTGTTATTCCCAGAGTGGGAACAGTGGAATGGTCAGTGTTCAAAACGGCGGCTCATGGATGCACGAAGAAAACAAATAAAACGGAAAGTAAAATGACATTTTTATACAACGAAGATTGTAAAAAACTATATGAGGTCATGAAAGATGGAACTTGGCACACTTTGGTGCAACTTAGGAAGGAAGCTTCTGTTGACAACCCCCACAAACGGATGAGTGATATGCGTAAACAGGGGTATGTGATAGAAACTTTTCGCAGAGGGAAAGTAACACACTACAAACTTGTCCACTGCACAGTACCAGTGGTCGATGATCGTGTTCAGTTTCCAGAGATTAATGAAGTGCGTTCGCACAAAAGAAACGAAGAAATGTTAATCGAACAGATGAACCGGGTTCGTGTTCTTGCTGCACATTGTGGTAACCGAGATATAGAAAGAACAGCAGAGCGCGCACTAATGGCGGCGGGGGTAAGTGTTGGCAATTAATTCGAGACAAAAGGGCGCGGCTGGCGAACGCGAGTTTGCAAAGTGGTTGAATGATACGTTTGGATTGAACGCTAGGCGTGGACAACAGTTTTCTGGGCTATCTGGAAACGCAGATGTGGTGGATGGGATTGCCGGAACACACCCAGAGATCAAACGTGTCGAACGCCTCAACATCCATAACGCAATCGATCAGGCTGTCAGAGACTGCGCCGACAACACTGTTCCCTATGTTGCGCACCGCAGAAACAGAAAGCCTTGGCTGATAACAATTCGAGCTGAAGATTTGATTCTCTTCATGGATAAAATACAACTGGCAAAAAAAGTTAAGGAGATTAGTAATGGAAATGATTGAATGTATCGGCGGCTTCGCGGACGGCAGACGGTTTGATGGTTATCCAGAAGCAGAAATGATATTGTTTCACGCCAAGGATGGGGTGCATACAGAACAAAAGTATGTTGAACACGAAGGTAATTGGTGGTATTGGCCTTTGTTTAATCGGTTAATCATTATGAATTATTATGATTGGAGCATCAATGACGAACAGTAATGCAGAAGATTTGAGAAAACTCGTTGAAGAATTCCCGGACAAGGAGCGAATGGTTAAGCGTATGTTGGCAGAAGAAGATGTGTCATTAAGAGTCTATCAAATAGTCATGGCAATCTTGAGGCAACAGAGAGCCTCACTCGTTCTTGTAGAGAATGTCTGTCGTTTACTAGAAGGGCTAGAAAAAGAAGGATGACACTTAAATACTATAAATAAAAAACAACCCGCAGTTTTACTTGCGGGTTGTTTTCTTTTACTTGTATGGGAATTTGTTGTCGGGGTCTGACATGGCATCTATCGCATCCTGACGATGCTGCTCTCTTTCCCAATGGTTGAACAACATTCTTTGGTAGCGATGCTCCCTCCATGTGATGAACACTGCTAGCGTGAACATGATCCCTGCGGGTATCCATTCTCCCAACGCTACAAAGATGAGTACCAGAATTAAACTGAGGGCGATGTGTTTCGTGTATGGATTCATTTTTTTCTCCGTTTCTTGTACTTAGTAAAATCTTTTTTCGGTCGTGATGCAAGCCGAGGCTTGGGTGTTGTCATTGATATGAACCCCAACGTGGCGGTTCGCAAAGGAAATGTTCGATCTTCAGCTCGTGGCGGGTTTTTCATTTGTTACCTTCCTGTTCTCGTTTCAGTTTAACAGCCAGATATATTCCATCTTCGTTGTAGTGTTGGAGACAGTATTTGTTTCCATTTGATAGGGTGATTAGAGGCTCGTGTGCTATTGTTTGCACACCGTCTACTTCTTTGATGACTGTCTCTTGTGTCTTGTTGCAATGTTCGCAAGTTATGCCTGTGGTCATTGGTCAATCCTCCTATAAGGGTCTGTGTGGGTTTGTAAGGTGTCATGTTTGGGCTGACTAGCCCGAATACCCTACCTCTTTTGTTCTTTTTGACTGATGGTATCTGCCAGTTGCATGATGGCATGGAATTTATCCAAGTGATTATTGAGCATTGACCCTGCTTCGTCTGCTTTGTCAATCAATCCTTTATAGTCTTCCATTCCTCCACTGAACAATCCCTTGTCCTTGAAGTCAGCGAAGACTCCGTGAACAGGATTCACAAAGTGTTCAAGTTCGCCAATCATGTCTTCGATCTCTGATGGGTTGGGTAGTTGGTCGTAAATTTGTTGTCTAAAACTCATGAGCCTCTCCTCTCTAGTTGTAGGTCTAGTAGCAAGCATACCGCTTCCATAGTGTCCGAGTTGAGGCGCGTCTCGCCTTTGTACCAACGATACAGGGAGTCGCGGGAGATCGTATGCCCCGCCTCTCCCAACGCCTTGTGGAGCATGTACACCGTGTACTTCTGTCGGTACATTTCATCTTTGATCTTGTCGATTAACTTCATAATATCTAATTCCTTTTTTTCTGGATGTCTGAGGTTGGTGTGAAATTTATTTGTTGATCTGTTCATGAGTACCTCATGTAAAGTTCAAATATGTAGGCGCAAGTGTAAGTCCATGCCGCGAGTACGAGTAGTCTTTGTGAGTTAATTTTTTTCATTGTGTTCCTTCATAGTGTCACCCCGATGTCGTAGACTTCTGGAAGACCCACAGGTAGTGAGTCGTACATCTTGCGTTCCTCTTTACTGAGACTTTCCATGTGTCGTTTATTCTCAACATCTTGTTCGGTTTCAAGAAGCAGTTTCTGTTGTTTGACAACTTCCGTGCCAGATTTTATTGTTAGGTTGATTTGTATCATAGTTCCTCCTTGGTGCTGATCTGTATGGCATTGCCGTTCATATTGACACTCACTATGTCGGGTGTGACACAGTGGTTGCCGTCCATGCCAGTGAAGATTATGATCTCATCATTAGCAGCCTTCTCGGCAATGAGTACGGCTAGTTCTTGGTTCGTTAATTCTTTTGCTTTTGCTCGTGCGATTATGGCTCTTTCAACTGCGCGTAGTTTAAGGACTCGCCCACTGTCTACAAAGCCATCGTCAATAGCAATCTCTCCAATGTGAAATCGTAACGCAGATAATTCATCTTCAAGGTCAGCGTAGTCACTGTAATCAATCTCTTGTATTCTGAATTTCAGTGTGTCCCAGTTCGGATCAATCACATGAAGTTCACTGAGGTCAACTGTGTCCCCATCGAAGTCATCGTTGTACACCGCGTACAATTTGTCATTGACTTCGTAGAGAGCAGATTCACCCCTACCTTCCCAAGCATCGCCGTCAGGAATGTATCCTTCTCTTGCTTCGCGGATGTCACCTTCTTGTGGGTGACCCAGACTACCTTCGTTGTGGAATTCATGCCGTCCACTGTGTGACAAAGTATCCAAGCCAAGGTAGACCGCTATTGCGAGTTGGTGGTACGAGTACGGTAAGTCGGTCTGTGTTTTTTCGTGATTTATTAATTCTTTTGCGTTCATTGTGATTCTCCATTTAGAAAGTGTGTAGCCCAACCATTTGCGAGTGATATGAATCCTGTATCTTCTTCAACATGCCTGTCCAAGTCAAAGAAGCCTTGATCTTGAAGTGTGTCTACCATGTCATCACTTAGATGTTCATGGCAATCTTCAACTATCTTTTCAAAGACAGTGGGCGTAACCCAAATGTTGCCCATCCCATTCCAAGTTGAACCGTCGGTGAAACCCTGAAACTCGCAAGGCGTATCTACCAATGGTTCAGTTACAAATGTAACTTCAAAGAACCAACCCTTAGTTGGTGTTGCTGTTTGTAATAGTTCTTTCATTTTTTCTATCCTTTGTTTTTCAGTTTTCTTGAATAAATTCAAACAGCATCTTTTCTAGTTGTTCAAGATCGTTTGAGTTGTACTCGCAGTTCATTAAGATCAGACAGTATTTTCCTCCATGCTTTTTAATAAGTTCCTCATTAGTCCAGATACTAATGTGGTATGACTCTTCTATAAATCTCTCAAAAGTTCCCATGTAAGTGAATGCGGTTTCAATGTCATCCGTGATGTCATCCATGTAACCGTATGGCGCAGTTACTTTCTTGCGTGTTGCTTGAAACTGTTTGAAGTTTACTGGCGCAACCGATGCCAAGTGGTTTACAAGTTCTCGTACTAATTTTTGCGAATGTAAACTCAATTCAAAAAATCTGCCAATGGCTGCATTCTTAATATAACCTTCCACTACTAACTGTTCAATTTCTAATGAACCTTTTGGGTTGACTGTGTTTGCAAACCCTTCTTCCAGTGATTCCAATAATGCTTTGATTGGGCTTTCGTATTCGTTATTCATTTTCCTATCCTTTGCTATGCCTCTCAGCGTTTCATTATGCACACGAAGTTGTGTGGAAGGATGCTACCAAATGGTAGCACCCCACCTCGCAACCGAGTTAAGACTTGTTGGATTTGTTGTAGTTGGCAATGCGTAGTTCGTCCCAGTAGGTTTCTAATGCTCCGTTCAAATCGTCTGCAACAGTCTCTAGTGAGTCCTGTGTGAAGTCATCATCGATGTATGGGTTGCAGTGACCTTGGACTAGATCAATTTCTCCTAATGGTTCGTCAGTTGGAAACGAGAATACAAGCACAGGCTCAGTGACATCCATGTAAGTACAGTACCGTTCCTCTACATGAAATGCAGGACACTTGTCTAGTGCTTCTTGCACAACACTTGGTAACCAATTCTCGTCATACATAAAGTTGAGTGACTTGATTGCCTTGCGGACATTGTCATTGTCGATGAAGTCTTTTGCCTTGAGTTTCCCATCAGACTGCTTCGCTTGGTCGCAATTCTTCAGTGTGAAAATGCCCAAGTATGCGAGGATACGCTGACAGCACCAAGGGTCATTGTGACTATTTACGAATGCAACAACATCGGCGAAGTCATCAGTTTCAAAACCAAAATCTTTTTCTTGCAAGTCATAGTCTTGATCAACTGTGTAGACACTGTATCGTTTATTTCCCAACTCTCTTTCATCTACATTGATTGATTCAATGTAAACCTTGCAACCATTGTGGTAGAAGGATGGACATATATCATTTATATATGAATGATCTTCCCAAGTTGCAGGGATTCGTTGTGACTTCTTTATGTCTCCCCAACCCCTTTGATTAGAATGACCAGTAGTCTGGTCGAAGTTGCCTTCCTCGTAAGTTGGGCGACAGTTACGGAATGCGAAATCAAGCATTGCAGTGACGACTTCTTCACTTGTTGCACGGTCTACTGCGTGGAAGAAATTGATATCTTCGTCAACACTGCAACACCAACCGTGTGCCTTGCAGGTTGCACCGAAGTGGATCAAGTCGTCTGTGAATGCACCACTAACTTCTGTGTACTCACACTGGTCAGATTCTTTTCTAATTCGTGCCTTCATGGAATTTGCTTGGCGAGTCAAGTCTTCACGCAGTGAGGAGTTAGTTGTGTGGTACTTGATTTCAGGCTTGGGCTGTTTGTCTTGTTCGTTCATTGTCTCTATCCTTTATATTAGAGTTGCATTGTGTTACCCCCATAGTATGACAGATAATTGTCGAGTACGCAAGTAGTATTATGCACCAATATGGAGAAACTTTGCCTGATCACATCTCCCAGTGTCCCAGTGTCCCAGTCGGCTCTCCCAGTGTCCCAGTGTCCCAGTGTCCCAGTCGGCTCTCCCAGTGTCCCAGTGTCCCAGTGTCCCAGTCGGCTCTCCCAGTGTCTCTTTCAGCAGCCT
>Ga0098053_1000086_pt1 | contig 35380 bp, 59 predicted proteins | sample 15BtaG_FD_77068 | JGI IMG/M metagenome (GOLD analysis project Ga0098053, IMG submission 77068) | Marine viral communities from the Subarctic Pacific Ocean - 15B_ETSP_OMZ_AT15312_CsCl metaG | ecosystem: Environmental > Aquatic > Marine > Oceanic | place: Pacific Ocean | collected 2015-01-18 | reverse complement strand
CCGCGGTCGCGGTGCTTTTCTTTTTTATTAATAGAGAGAACCTTTTACCCCGGCAGCAACCCCCCGAAAAAAGAAAGAAAGAAAACAAAGAGAAAGAAAGAAAGAAAGAAACAAAAGAAAATAAAAGGAAAACAAAAAGAAAATAAAAGGAGAAAGACGGAGGAAAAAGAAAGAAAGAAAGAAACAAAAGAAAACAAAAAGCAAAAGAACGGAAAGAAAGAAAGAAGCCCCGAGAGAAAAAACCAAAGAAAGCCAAAGAAAAAAAAACAAAGAAAAAAAACAAAGAGAAAACAAAGAGAGAAAGCAAAAGAAAATTAAAATAAAAATAAAAAAGAAAAAGAAATCAAAGAAAACTTACAAAAAGAAAGAGAAAAAAACCAAAGAAAGCAAAAGAAAACCAAAGAAAATTAAAAACAAAACAAAAAAACAAACCTCAGAAACAAAAAGAAAGAGAACAAAATGAAAAGCCAAACTAAATCATCAGATTTTATCTTCAAAATTTAAATCAATTTTTATCAAGCTGAAATCTCAAGATCAGCAAAGCGTCAGAAGTTGCCAAAGTGACTCTCTGATCTGGAAACAATCGCTGTGCCTCATCCTTTAAAAACCTTTTCCATTCGGTTTGGCTTCTCTCTCCCTTTTTCCCAAGGCTTAAACCCTTTTGCCATTTTTGAGGGCTCACAAGGTGAATCTCAAACTTTAAAACCATCAAAACACCCAGCAAAAAGCCAAAATTCCTGCCAAACTTAAACATTGCCGACCCCGGTTGTGGCTTGCCTATAAAGCCAGAAACTTTTTCGAGACAGCAAACAGGAGTATCGGGGAAACTTAAATCACTCAAATAATTTAGCTGATCAATGATCTCTGAATCTGATTGAGGAATTTTAATAGAATAAATTTTCTTTATTCTTTTTCTTGGCTCAACTGTTTTGTAATACGCCCAAGCAAAACCGCCAGAGGCACCGGGATCAATTCCAAGAACAACCATAATTTTTTAAAGGAAACGGGCGCGGGCAAAGGGCAAGGAGGCAAGAAACCCCGCGGCGGAAAGGTAAAACGCCGCACCCGCACCCGTGGAAATTAAAAATCTAGTTTAACACTGAGCCCCATGATTTTGATTTGTTGCCGCAACTCGCGTTCTCTCTCCCTGAGTCTTTCGATTTTCTTCATATTCGACTCATTGGCAAGTTTTTTCCGCAACGCTTTTAAAACTGCGGCCTTTTTCTCAAGCTCTCCAAGCGTGTTCATTTTAAAAAGTAGACTGCACCCGTTGTTTTCTCAAATTAAAAAACCCGTCAAGCCGGGGCTCTTTCTGCATAATCAAGCGCGAATAAAAAGGCGCATAATTATTGTTTATTTTAAATTCATCGCCGCGGGTCTGAATATTGCGATGCCAGCGAACCACCTCAATCAGCGAATTAATGCCGTAAACGTCGCGCCCTGCCCTTTTTAATTTCAAAGCATGGGCCACAAGCTCGGCATACACCTCTGGATTTTTGTCGTGAAAATTCCTAAAAGTGCGCTCAAGGGGGCTTATAAATCCAAAATAATGTTGCGTCATGGCTGGAATGGGGTGGTTATTTTTTTAAGTTGCTGCTCGTGCAGGGCACGGCGGTTTAGAATATCCTCTTTTTTTTCTGTTAATTTTTGCAATCCTGCACGGGCGGTTTTTCTTTCCTCCTCTTTTTTTGCGATTTTAATGCTCAAGGTTGAATCTCTGGAGCCGCCCCCCCGCGCCTTTTTTATATTATAAATTGACTTATCAAGCCGCCCAATAACCGTCCAAGATTCACGTTCAAGCTCCTCAACGCGGTTTAATTCGCTCTGAAAGCTACCGCAAGCCGTGCAAATTATTAGTTTAAAAACTTTTATTGTTACCTTTAAAAAATCGTCATCGGGTGCGTGGGAAATAATTTCAGACGCGCACCGCGGGCACCTCTTTTTCAAAATTTTATTTGGCAGGGATTCGGATTTCATTTTCTATTTTTTGAGCTAATTCATCAACCGCACTTTTAGAAACTGAAACAGCGGCCTCCTCGGCATTGGCAGGGAAACGAAAGCCGAGCTCGATGGCCCTCACCAACCTTTCAGCCGCAATTGGCGCGTCGTTTTTTTCAAGCTCGCTTATGTGCGACTGCAATTGACTCACTGAAACCCTCCCAAGCTTTTCGGTCAAATGAACAACCCACATTTCCCAAGCCGACAAAAATATTTTATTTTTTAAATGAGAAGGGAAAAGAACCCCACCCCCCTTAATGGCTTCGGGGTGTGTGTTATTCTTACTCTTATTCTTATTCTTATACTTAGACCAAGAGTTTTGCGGATCAATTTCGGTTTGTTCGTTTTTTTCCTGCGGCTCTACGGATGCGGCGGCAGTATCTACGGAAATTCCCCCCTCTCCTCCGTAAATCGTTAGCAACTCGGAATTTGTTTTGAACAGCCAGCCAATATCTATCAGCACAGGAATTGAGAGTTTTAAGTCATCAACAAGAACGCGAGTTTTCACGGCCATATCCTCAACCGTATATTCTCGCCCGTCCGTGTCGCATAAAATCCCGCGGTGCTCATATCCTCCCCGGCTGGATAGCTGAAGCAAAACCATCCACGCGCCAAAGATTTTCAGCCCGTCGCTCCCGCGAGCCATCAAGCGGCCAAAAGCAATCGAGTCGTGGCGGTTGGGCGTTAATACCCATCCAAGATTCTTGCGCCGCCTCGTTTCAGAGTTCTCATAAAGTGCCCGCCAATTTGTGACCCCGTAAATCATTCGGCCATCCCTAGAACTTTTTTAAAGGCGTTTTCCGTACCCGCCCCCACCTCTCTAAAATGCCTCATCCTGCCCGACTCAAGAATTTTTTTAAAATCCTCGACTGATTCGTTTTTAAAATCTTCGTTTTTCACTTGGTCGAGTCGGCGCAGGGCATTCTTGCAACGGGTGTTAAAAGGGTAATTGCTCCACCACTTGCCCGAGTCTAATTTTTCCAAAATTTTTCTCATGCTATTTTTATTCTTTTTTGCGGCGCAAATGTTTTGTCATTGCGTTAAACAATGGGCCGCGGCTGTCGGAATCATCACCCGCGCCCCTTTGGAATAAATTGACGGCCTCAACCTCCTCGGGGAAAACAGAGGAAAGTTTTGCCCTGTTCCCCGAGTCGGCCTTTGAGATAAGCCGCAAAAGCTCCGCGGTGAAATGGTTTCCGTACCCCCCGAGAATTTCTCCAAGCTGTGAACGGTCATGGTCTGTCATGGCATTTTGCTCCCCAAGTAATAATGGTCTTTTGCGGACGGGTGAAAATTGTTTTCATCTTGCCACAGGTCGTTGATGCACTCGACCATTTCAAGAGCTCCCTGCCTTTCGTCGCTGCTCCACTCCTTGACCTCAATGGGGGAGGGCTCGCAAGTGTTAAGCGCAATATTTATGGCCGCAACCTCTTGCCCGATGCCAACGGCCTCAAGGCCGCGCTCAACTGCCGCAGCATAAAAAGAAATTTGACGCATATCTTTTTTATACCAATTAACCCGCCAGCGGCTTTTAAGTTTTTTGAACCGCCGAGTTTTCCAATCAACAACAGAATTGCCGTAGCCCTTTAGTTTCAAAAAAGCATCGCACCGACCAGCAACCCCAATATTTTCATCCACAAGGCTTTGCTCTAGCCAGTGAACAAGCTCGACGTTTTCCTGCACCCAATCCGCGGCAATTTTTAAAAGTGGATTTTCCTTGTCCCATCTTTCTCCCTTCAAAATGGATTCAATGCCGTCGTGAATTCCCGTGCCGAATTCCGCCGCCTTTCTCCCGTCAGAGCGGGCCAACAAAATGACGCGGGAAAAATAATCGTCCATTTGCTCACCCTCAAGAGGGCGGTTATTAAAGGACGCGGCAAGTAAATGCTTGTCTAGATAAACACGCAAGGCGCGGTTTTCAAGAATTCCCATAATGTGAGTAATGGAGGGAAAGAAATTTTCCTTTCTTGCTTCCCGCAGGGTGACAGGCTTGCCGTCCTCCCGAATATATCGCGGCTCGCCCTGCGGCGTATAAAAATGAGCTGATTGAACCTCCCGCATCAATGCGCGGGCGGCAGCTTTCTCGGGGTTGTCGCTTGTTTCAAATATCATTCGGGTCGTGCTCCTTAAAAATCCAGCCGCGCTCTTGCAGATTGTCGCGCATCCATGAAAGCTTTTTCTCGCCGCAAAGCAAACGCATTTGCAGCCGCTTATATCCCATATAAACGGCCCCGTGATCGCGGTTCATCATTTCCCCAATGTGCGTCCAAGTAAAACCCGAGTTTCGCAAAATCGTATAAAGAAAAAACCTTGCCACCACAACGTGCTCTTGGCGCGATGGGCTTAAAATCAATCCCTCATCAATTCCGCAAACCTCAACAACGTCGAGCGTTGCCCTGTCGATATGCGACTCAAAACGCGACCCCTTAATTTCTTGTTCTGTCTCTTTCATTTTTTACCTCCTTTTTTTTAAAGTTTTGCCGGGGCCAGCATTGCAGTCCAAGGGTGGAGTTACTGCACGGGGGTGCGAGTTGCCAGCCCCGACAAAATTATTTCTTAAAACGGCACATCATCATCAACATTGACAACCTGAGCGGCGGCCTCTGGCTTTTGCTCTGGCTGATCAGAGACACGGACGCGAATACAATCCGTGAGCTCTCCTTTAAAGGTTGTCTTTGTCGCGTATAGGGTGCAATTGCGGCCTCTCCAGTTTAGCGAGTCATTTCCAAACGCGGCAACGAGGGTTGACGAATTTGTTTTATTGATAACCAGACCCGATTGCTTGCCGCTGAACCTTAAAACGGGTTGCATTTTTCCCTGCTCCCCGACCGCCTCTTTTTCGCATGACTCAACTTGCAAGGTGATCTGTGAATTTGGTTCGGCCATAATATCCGCCGCCGTAAAATATGCAGACGGGAATGCCTCAGACATTAACATTTTTTTTCCTTTCTCCTTTTCATTTTTAAACCGTCGCGACCTCCGCAACGGCCCGAGACACTAGCACAACGGCTTTGCTTGTCTCGCTTAACTTGTTGGCGGGTTATTCTCAGTCCAGAACCCGCCGCCATTTCATCCGATAAAGGACGCTTGCCAAATCTTGAGCCATTAGGTCAACGGCTTTTTCGCTCAACATATCGCCCGACGAAACGTGAAGCACTTCGTGGCAAATAGTGTCAAGTAGTTCCCTCTCGCTGCCGTGCGCATTTACGTCAACGACAATTTCCCTTGCCGCAAGATCGGCAAACCCTAGCAGCTTTTGCCGTTTAAGGCTTTCCGCTCGCCACTTGATCGGCTTGCGCGGCATCCTTTTCCCCGTCTCTTTTTGTTCTGGCCCAGCGAGCCAATGCAGCTTTGCGGCATTTCTCACTTGATTTTCCCTTTCCAGCAAGGCCGCCCTTTCGCCCAATCTCTGCAAAATATTTTTTTAGTTCCGCGTTCACTTTTTTAATTTTCTCCCTGCAAAGCCGTTTCGTCAATGCCGAGTTATACAACACCCGTTGCCAACATAGCCCGCAGCCAATCAAAAGGCCGCACAGGGCAACCTCGGGCCATTTATGGGGGGCGTCGTTTCCCTTTTTGTGATCATCAATGCTCAGGACATGTCAAAAATAAGATTAAAACGGCCCGATTCCCAGATTGGTTTATCATGGCGACTAGAATAAATTTCAAACTTAACAGGGCCACAGGTTGAACCCGACTTGCTTGGGATTGGCTCCCGTGATTTCTTGCGCATCAATTTAAAGACGGCACTCTTGCCCGCTGGGGTAAACGGCTTTTTCCATTGCGGCTTGCTTTCGCCGTCGATGGCGAGCCAGTAATATTTTTTTTCAACTTTCACGCTTGCCCTCCATGAATTTAAAAATCTTTGTAAGGGCGCGACCGATTGCAACATTGTGCCCGCTGGCCTTGATGGGGCCGAGGGCAATCAGCTCAAAGCGTCCCGGCTTCACCTCGACTTCACGCGAAAGCCTAAAGGGGCCGCCGCCAATTTTATCGGCAAGCCAAAAGTTTTGGCGATTGCACAAAATGCTTGTGCCTCGGCCCCTGCCCGCCTCTCGGTCAACCCAATCCTGATCATATACCCAGATTTGCACGTTGGTGTATTCGTTCATTTTTTACCTCCTTTTTTATTTTCAGTTGTTTTCTTTATTGTGGCACGGGATTCGGTAGCTGCTTGACCCGCACCTAGATTTTCCATCTTTACTTGTATAAACTGACGCCGTGTGCGTGTAGCCATCAAAATTTTTTGCAAACTGCCCGCAAGGATGCGCCACAAATCCAGCCTTTAAAATTGCTTGCCGCATTGCCGAAAGACTTGGCTCGCTCAAGGGGTGGGGGCTGGCAGATTTTGCAACGGGATCACCTTGCCCGAAAAATTTGTTGTGATAAATTTTTGCGACTAGCTTGCCCATTTTTATTTTCAGTTGTTTGCCCGATGCCAAAGCAGGGCGTTGTCAATGTCGTGTTTCCAATCCTCAAGCGATTGCGAGCGCAATGCATAAATACAAATTGACGGCGGCAAATTGGTGCAATCGAATCCGTCCGAGTTTGCAAAATAAAAATATCCGCGGCCCTTAACCAGCTCAAGCGCGGGCTCCTTGGCTTGAAGATACAAGTTTAAAGCTTTCATTGTGGGGTTCATTTAAGTGATTTTTTTTTATTTTTTATAAAGCGAATTAAAGAAATTTGCTTGGGCGTTGGCGCAAGCGTCCGTAATTTTTTTATTGGCCCGCGCCGATTTTTGGCCGTGAGTGAGGGTGCGTCCACCTGTGCCAATGTAGGTAACTATTGTTGCCTTTTTGCGGTAATTTTCGGCGGCCTCATACCACTCGTTTGACACTTCGACCATTTCCAAGCCTACTGCAAAAGCATCCTCGGGGAATTCAGGGTCATGTTTACCGTTTTTAATGCCTTTGACCGCCTCCACCGCGTCCTGCGCCTCTTGCCAATCTTGCCACGTTTCCCGTGAGTAGAACAACCGGACGGAGCCAGTGCCCACTATGCTTTCACCTAGCACCGTCGCCCCTGACTCTGCTGGGTTCAAGCACGCGGGACGCTCGTCGATTGCCATTGCTATCCGGTTTCCGTGTTCCGTGCTGGCGGCGGAAATGTTAAATGCTTTGGCGCGTAAGGTTCCTGCTGTGCCTTCTGTGAGTGTTTTTGTCTCGTTCGTTGTTGTCATGGTTAGAGAATGGTGCAAAGCGGCTGTGCTGTCAACAGAAAAAGTGAATTATTTTTATTTTTTAATTCGCGCCCTCAACAAGTCGCATTTTGTTGCCTGTCGGGCGGCTTGCCAATTTTGCTCACTAATCGCAAAGCGTTCCCCGCCGGGAAGCTCCACCATGTAGGCCCAATCACAATCACCGTTGCAATACTCAACCCACTCCTTGCGCTTGTATCCGACGAAATCGCCAAACACGGTTGCGCCGCGGTCTTTGCCCCATGTCTTGACGGGCTTTGCGATCCCGCGAAAAAGAAAAAAGTCAGGTTGCTCGTTGTTTGTCTCGTTGTTTGTCTCGTTCGTTGTTGTCATGGTTAGAGAATGGTGCAAAGCGGCTGTGCTGTCAACAGAAAAAGTGAATTATTTTTATTTTTTTATCCCACAAAAAAGGGGGGTTGTTAGCCCCCCCCCTGCCTTTGTCTCTGGGTTGTTTATTCGGCAACCTCCAACACCTCAGCCGCGGCCTCTTTCATCTGGTAAGGCTCATGGCGGCAAATGGTATCGAGCTGCTTTTGTAGCTCAATCGTGCGCCCTGCAAGCGTGGACACGGGCCAAGCTTTGCCCACCTCGGTGAAAGCGTTGAGCAATGTCCAAAGGGTTTCGCCCTTGTGCTCTGCATGGCGCGGGGTGTTGTACTCATTGAGCACCGAGTCAATTTTTGAGCTGGGCAGAATTCCCTCTTTCATTGCCTCGCATACCGCGTCGTGCATTTCCATGCGCGAAAGCTCGCGCTCTTTGTAAGCAGCTACGCGCTGACCTTGGTTGATATAGGAGCCCGCCATGTTATCAATCAAAAGGGCAAGACGGTCGTCCATATCTTTTGCCGCGTTGGTTGTGTTGCGGCGGCCAATTTGCATCTCGCCGCAAAACATCATATTGGCGCAAACGAAAACATCGTTGCCAATAACAACCCGATCCGCAAATTGCTTTGTCCAAGAATTCCGCAAGCCGATCATGGTTCCGTATTCTGGGTTTTTGAATTCGGGGTGCTCCATATTGATGAGCCCGAAAAATTTGCGATCATCGTCGGTCGTCGCAAATTGTTGCTCGACAATTTGCCAGCCGTGATCAGTGCATTTTTTGACAACTCGATCAATTGAGTTGATGTATGGCTGAGGGTTCCAGCGGCCCACGGCCTCTGGAGTTTTAATTTTCTGCATATATTCGTATGAGCGAATTTTTGTTGCAGAATCTAAGCATAGTCCTTTCATTTTATTCCTTTTTTTTATGGTTTCGTTTTTGGTTGTTGTTGGTTAGTTTTCAAAAGTCGGCATTGGCACGCGCTCGGGGGCGTATGCGCCAAGAACATATTTTTCGTCCATTTTATCGGGGGCGAAATTATGAAATAAGGTTTCCTCGTATGCCAAAAAGGCCGCGCAATTATGGGCGGCGGCCACCTTGAAAATAAAAGCGCGGGCCTTTTTAAGCAACGCCTTGCGGGTGCGCTCGCTGGTGGATCGGGTGGGCTTGAATTGGGCGACAACCGAACCGCGAAAAAGAACCGCACAACGAAAGGTAGGGTCTTGCGCCCAGCCATCAACTCGGGGCGTCGGGTGCAGCTCAATGCGGATAGTTGCGGATAGTGTGCGGCCCAGCTTTTTTGATTCGGTGATTGGCGGGTTGGCTCGCTTCTCTTTAACCGAGAGGCTGGCGAAATTTTTTTGGTTGTTCATTGTCGTGTGTGTTTTGGTTTTGGTTGGTTGGTTTAGCCAAGAAGCGCGTCAAGTATTGCTAGGTGGCGCTCGTCAATTGCTCGGTCGTGGGCGCTAATGACGCAATGCTTGAGACTGCCACGCAAAACGCGGCGATATGCCTCTTGCTCCTTGCGGGGCATATTGTTGAGCGCAAGCAAGTCGTTGCTCGTGCGTTGGGGAGTGGCGGGCGTGGCCTTGGCAGCGGCGAGCACCTGAGCGGGGTTGAGGGTGAGGCCGGTGATTTTCGTTGTCTCGTTCGTTGTTGTCATGGTTAGAGGATGGTGCAAAGCGGCTGTGCTGTCAACAGAAAAAATGATTTATTTTTCTTTTTTAATTTTGGTTAAAAGGGTAAATTCCGTGCTGTTTCTTTATTCGTGTCGCCGCTGCTTTCAGGCCACTTATTTTGCGTTCTGTCTTTTTGGCCCATGCGCTATTTCCGGGAACGCTATTAGTGGCAAGCTCGTGCGCCAAAGATTCGCGTTTGCTTTTCAGGTCATGCAATTGGCGAAGTGCGTCGGGATTATATTGCGGAAAATCTGCAATCATTTTTTGAAGTTTTGTCTCGTTCGTTGTTGTCATGGTTAGAGGATGGTGCAAAGCGGCTGTGCTGTCAACAGAAAAAGTGAATTATTTTTATTTTTTTTCGGCTCAAGATACCCAAACCAGTTTGCCCTTAAAAACATAGTTAGAACTCTCCAAGGAGTAGGTGCGCTCTGTGAGGTGCCTAGCAAGCCCAGACTCGTTAATGTCAGCAATTGCGGCAGCCCATCGCTTGAGGGTGTGGGGGCACTGGGTTGCCTCCTCAAAAAAAAGAACGTCGCGAATCATTTCGGGCAATTCGGTGCCGCCCTCTCCTATTGATGCCGCTGACCTTTTCCAATGCCCAGCAAGCTTTTCACTGCGCGTCTTTCTGTTGTGCCGAGATATGCTAATTTCGGAAACCTTTTGGCGGTCGCGCTCGGAGACTGAGAGAAAAAAGGTTCCAAAAATGTCGTCGCCCTCAAAAGTTGCGCTCTTGTTATAATTGTCCCATCTGTGCGGCCCATCATGCCTTGCAATGTCTGCGCTTGGGGTGTCCTTGAAAGTTAAGGTTATGTGGTAAATGATTGTCTCGTTCGTTTTCATTTTATGTTTCTCCGTTTTTGGTTTGGTTTTTAAATCTATGCGCCAGCGATCAAATGCCCGCGGTCGTTTACGCTCAATTTCCATGCACGGGCAGCAATGATGTGCTTCAGAGCTTCACTCCAGTGACTCACATTGACGGCGACGGCACCAAAGCAAATTTGCTTTTCTAGGTACGCAACCCCGGCCTCGGTCGCGGCCTCAATGGTAAAGCTGCCGTTGGGCTCTTGTGTTACTTTGATGTCTGCTGTTTTCTCGTTCGTTGTTGTCATGGTTCTAAGTTAGTGCAAAGCGGCTGTGCTGTCAACAGAAAAAATGATTTATTTTTATTTTTTTATGTGTGATCCACGACGCTTTTAACATTGAGGTTCTCGCTCGCTGCCTTGTAAGCCTCTCTGTCTTTAAGCTCCCGAGCTATCATCTCCCGCGCATCGGCAATTAGGATTTGCGGGTGGTTTTTGACATCGTTGGCAAATTCTTTTTTGCGGTCATACCACCGTTCCATGTCTGAGATAAAAGGCGCACTCCAAAGAATTTCGCCGTCCAGCATGGGGTAGGCTTTCCACATCCCGTAACCGCCTGACACCATTCCGTTTGTTTGCTCGGCGTCATATTCGAGAGTAATCTGAACATCCTCGATTTGATAAACATATGAGCCGCTAAGAGCCTTTTTTACCGTGTGGGTGGTTTTTGTCTCGTTCGTTGTTGTCATGGTTCTAAGTTAGTGCAAAGCGGCTGTGCTGTCAACAGAAAAAATGATTTATTTTTCTTTTTTAATTTGAGGGAAAAACCGCGTGTATTTCGGCGACCCTGCGGCGGTCATTCTTTCGGGGGTCGGTATCAATCACAGTGCCCCCCTTGTCATCAATCACAATGCAATGCGCGGTATTGTGACCGTGTACAATTGCAATATAATTGGTGCCTTTGGGGTCGCCGAGCTGCGCCACTTTGCGGCGAACGCTGCCAACGGTCGAATCGTAACCGCCAACCGATGAAAGGCGCGAGCGAACGGCATACCCGAAACGGCGCAAGATGGAACCGCGCCTATTGTCGGTTCCATACTTCCCGCGCTTGATGATTCCTTTACAAGTGTAGTTGTAAGCATTTACGGGAACGCCGAAAAAGCTCAAACAAGTGGAAACACAAACCGTTTTCCGCTGGCCGCTGCCGTGGGTGATGTGATCGTTTAAAACTATGTTTCTTTTTGTCTCGTTCGTTGCTGTCATGCTTGGAGAATGATGCAAAGCGGCTGTGCTGTCAACAGAAAAAGTGATTTATTTTTCTTTTTTTTTGCCGATCATAAATGAGCAGCAAAATACTTTGTCGCTCAAAAAATACAAAAAATGATTGGCAAAAGAATTAGCCGCTCAAAAATGGGCCGAGGCATGGCTAAAATTAAAAAGCCATGCCTCGCAAGCTCTTGCGGGGGGGCGCGGGGAAACGAACGAGGAAACCCCTCACCGCCCGCGAGAGTTACCCAAATCAAGCGGCACCGTAATAAACCGCAGCCAATTCTGCCTTGTTCCAGAATTCGGAGCCAGCCTTTTTTTCACAACTTAGTTGCGCTTTTTGTGGGATAAAAAAATAAATCATTTTTTACCTTTCTTTAGCTCATACCATTCCAAGAATTCTAATGCGTGCTGTCTGCATATATTAAAAACCTCAACATAATTGCGGCAAATGATTCTGTTTTTCATTGAGATATTCGCGTGCATAACAGATTCGCGCTCAAGTCGCTCCACTCGCTTTTTCAAGGCACTGAATGCTTGGGCGTCAAACTTAGTTTCGCTTTTCATTTTTTAACCTTTCGCTTTCGTCCAGACAAATCTTGCAAGTGTCGCAAGCGTCATTGTCAAGATGCGAGTTGCGAGGGCCGCCGCAGCAATCACAAAGATCAACGGGCTCCTCGGTAGCCGCGGGCGGCTCGTTCCAATTTTGAAATTTTCTGAGTTCAATCAATCGGCGTGCGCTCATTATTTTTTCCTGTTGATGTGTGTTGTTGGTTAGTTGGCCGAGCGGAGCACTGATATGCGGTCAGCCAAGGCCGCCCAACACTTCTTGTCCCACGATGTGTGAATTGGCCGCGCACCATCAATTCGGAGGCACTCCGACACGATGCGATCAGCGATTGCGTCACTTGTGTGCAGCCGTAACGTCCCGTACCTTGCCGCATCGGCGACCTGTGCCGCCTCCTCCGGTGTGCGTAACTCAATGTTGCGTTCATGCCGCTCAAGAATTTCCCAAGTGGTGTGCGGTGATGGGCCTCGCATATCATCCTCCATCGCACCCAACTCGCACCACTTGAATTCCTCAAGGTGCCGCTTCTGTAGTTTGATTATGATTTCCATTTTAATTTTCTCCGTTTATGTAGTCCGACACAATTCCCAGCAACATCTTGCGAGTTGGGGCCGTGGCGATTGTATAATTGCTTTTCCATGTAAAAACCTCGCCGTCAAATTCCTCTTTATTATTAAAAGCGACTGCCCTATCAACGGCACGCCAACTGTGCAACGCGGGATTGTCAGACCATATTTCAATCTCGGTTCCATTGACTCTGTAAACCGCACTTGAATTCCCGAACCCGTTGCCGTTCCATTGGGCCTCTTTGATTTTCTCCAGCTTGATTTCCATTTTAATTTTCTCCGTTTTTGCCTTTGGTTTTTAAATCTCTACTCGTTGCCCCAATGAGCGTCTGCGCTGCTCGTGTCAGCAAGAAACTCCTCGCGGCTCTGGTAGCTGTCGAGCCTCGCGCCCTCGGCGGCGATCTGGTCTAAATCCATTTTTTGAAATTGCTGAAGTGCCTCAAGAGCCTTGGCTAGTTTTTCGTCAAACGCATCAAAGGCTTGATCAACTGTTGGCTCGGCTTGGTTTGTTTTTGTCTCGTTCGTTGTTGTCATGGTTCTAAGTTAGTGCAAAGCTGCTTTGTAGTCAATAGAAAAAGTGATTTATTTTTATTTTTTTTTGGCACTAAACCCCTGCCATCTTGAGAGCCTCGGTGTGCCGTAGCTGCTCGGCCATATCGTCGGCCAACATCTCCTCGCCTTGCTCCTTTAGCGTCTGCGCTTCAGAGGCGTCAAGCTCTCTCCAGTGCCAAAGGTTCACGCGCCGAGCTTGCTCAACGCGCTCCATTAAAAGAAACGCGCCAGTTTCCCACTCTCCGAAAGTGTCGTCTTGGTGAGCATTGCCGTATTCCGCCGAATCGGAAAACGTGCGGCAATGGCGCATATACTTGCCATTTACAAAAATAATAACTGTTTCCCCGATGAATTCCCCGAGCTTGAGGATTGTGGCGGATTGGATTTTTTCGGTTTTTGTCTCGTTCGTTGTTGTCATGGTTAGAGGATGGTGCAAAGCGGCTGTGCTGTCAACAGAAAAAGTGATTTATTTTTCTTTTTTTTTCTGCCCAGAAAACCCCTATTTTTTGAGCTTATAAAATTTATGGTTGCCATAAACTGCAACGGCCTTTTGGCCCTTGGCCCATTTTGGCCGCGTTCGCAAGGTGCAATAATGGTCAGCGTTTGAAATGATGCCGCGGTTCAAGTCTTTGCCCGCAACGATTAGAGCCGCGAGCTTGAGCGCATACTTGCCTTGATCCGTATTGAGTAAAGCCCTCGACGGCGCGGCCTTGTTCCAGCAAGAAAATTGCCGACGCTGCAAGCAAACTTTTTTTGCCGACAATCCGCGGTTGGTTTCCCGCTGCTGAATTACGCAAGCAACGCGATACATCCCGCCGCTGCCCTCGCCCCTCGCCTCGCCTAATATGGTGAGCGCAACAATCATCAGTGTGTTCATCGTTCTCCTTTTGTTTTTGGTTTTAGTTTCCCGCGGTGTGACGGCGTTGAATAATTGCTGCGGTTTCCGCAACCGCCTTATAAACCCGCACGGCGGAGGCGTTCACAACTAGAGACTCGTCAAGTTCCTCTTGAGCATGGTCGCCAATGTGGCCCTCGGCCTTTATGGCGGCAAGGTTCACGACATTTTGCCCGATTGTGTAAACTGTTTTCTTTAAACACTTCACGACATTTTCCTGCATTTCTTTTGCGGCCTCATCCAGTTGCCCATATTGACTCTGATCGTCAAAAATCATGTTCACCCCGGTATGGCTAAAATCTAGGTGGTTCGATCTCCACGCGGAAACGCTCCACTCATGCCCAATTGCTTGAGGCGGGCTAGAATTTATCAGCTCGCCAGTTTGAACGAGCGTGATCATGTGGTTCTCTAGTTCGTTTATTTTTGACTCAAGCCTTTTGACCTCGGCTTGGTGTTCCTGTTCGATTTGTTTTTTTGTTGCCATTTTTTTTGTTCGTTTTTGGTTGTTGTTGGTTTAATAAAATCTGCGGCGGTCAATATACCACTCATCAAGGCACTTGGTCGTTTCCATGCCGATCAAAGTGCCGTCGCTCTTGGTGACGTATCTTTTTGCAGACTTGATTTCAAAATCGAAAAAATGATTTGCGTCCTCCGCGCCAAACCAGCCGTGTTCTATCGCCCTGCTGATTGCCTCCCGAATATTGGCGGCGGTTTTCTTCCAATCGTATCGGCTGCCCTTGGTGGCGATTGTGTAACGGGCGGCCCTGTTGAAGTCGTGGATATTTATTTTTTCAAGGTTCATTTTGATTATGTTCATTTTTTGGTTTTGGTTGGGTGGTTAGCACTTGGGGTGATGGATTACGTTCCATGTTCCCTTGGGAGTTGTCTTGGCGGCTTTGCCGTTTTTCTTTGCTGCATTCCAAAGCGTGACGCCGCCGTTATTGCCGACCGTAAAAACGGTCTGCTCACGGCCCGAAAGCCAGAGGGCAGGGCGATACTCTTTTTTATATCCCACGGTCACGCTTACAAACAACCTAAGCTGATCGGTGGGCTTGCGGTATCTTGACGAAACCCGATCTACGGTCAGGCTGAAAGAGTAAAACTCATGGCTCTCCCTGTTATATGACTCAATATTGCCAAGCTCATTTTTTCTGTAGCTCCTGTTGTGCTTGGCGAGGATAGATTTTGCGATGCGGTAAGCCTTGGCCCTGAGCTTGCGGATTTTGGTTTCGGTTTTTGTCTCGTTCGTTTTCATGGTTCTAAGTTAGTGCAAAGCTGCTGTGTAGTCAATAGAAAAAATGATTTATTTTTATTTTTTTTTCTGCCAGCTAGCGGGTTTCTAGCTCGGCTTTGATGTTGCGGAGGAGGGTATTCATCAAGCTAGGAACACCGCCGTTCTCGAACAACCCGACGCGAGGGCCAATTTCCCAAGTCTCCAGCACCGGCTTATTCTCTGGGGCGCACATCAGCGTTCCGACCTTTGCGGCCCTGCGAGCGGCAACTGATTTAAACTGGCCCGGGTAGACGCTGGCATAAATCTCGAGCTGGTCGCCCTCTTTGCGGAGCTTTGTTTCTATGGTGACGTTAAACTGTTTCTGGATGCTGGCTTTCGTCGTCTTTGTCTCGTTCGTTGTTGTCATGGTTAGAGGATGGTGCAAAGCGGCTGTGCTGTCAACAGAAAAAGTGATTTTTTTTTATTTTTTTTCTTACCCCCAGCAAAACAGGGCTAAAAGCTGGATTTGGCACCCTGCGGCCCTGTGGCGGCTTTTGGTGCTCTGGGCTGTGCTGATATTGATTCCGAAAGAAAACGCGCCACAGGGCAACCTCGGGCCATTTTTCAGTGCATCAAGTGCCCCTGATGGTAAAAAGGAAAAATAAAGCGAAAACTAGAAGCGTTCGCCCGTTATCGCGGGCCAGCCTTGCGCAATGCTAATTTTTTCATCCCGGAAAAACTCGCCCATAATGTGAGACACATACCGTTGCGCTTTGGTCGGGTAGCCCGAAAAAATAACGCGGCCATCATCTTTTAATAAATCAAAAATTATGGAAAAGGCTTGCGCGGGAGAAATTCCAGCGCGTTGAGTTCCTCGCTGAGTAATGACAACATCAAAAAATTTTCTGTGAAATTCCAAATAATCCCTGTCGCAAAACTCATCAAATAAAACAATCTGATCAATCTGCACTTTGTTCCTTATCATGTTAGAAATTATTGCTGGCCGATCTTTTCGATGGATGACGGCAACCGTTTTGATCTCAGGATTGACGATCTTCGCAAAGATAGGAAAAAGGCCCGTGCCGCTGTCGATGTCTAATAGATATCTGATTTTTCCTTTAGTGTTAAAAAACAAATTGCTTGCTTTCTGAGACAGGAGCTCTTGATAAAGCAAGTCAAACGCGGCTTTTGTTGCAGGGTGGCCGCCGCTCCCAAATGAATTGGAGCTTGAAAGCTCAATTGCAAGCGTGCCGTCATGGGAGGGCACCTCAACACCCTCCGCGCAAGTGCAAATTTTTTCCGATAACCAAACAGGCGCAAAAAACTCGTTGATGCTCCAATCGGGCTCCATTATTTAAACGACTGTTTCCAAAGCCAAATTGACCCCATAATTAAAAAGCTAATCAGCGAAAGGGGTATCCCCAGAACAATCAGCCAAATTAAAAATTTTCCAAACACTTTCATTTTTTTAGTTATCGTTCTCTGAAATTGGCCCCGCAAACCACCCCTCGGGCAACTTCACTTTGTTTCGACTCCTCACCCATTCCCCATCTTTAAAAAAGTAAACAGTGCCAGCAGGAAAGTCTGGCCCAATCCTGACCATATCTTGTGACGTATCGAGAAAGACAACTCTACTTGTCCCGCAAGCGGTCATACTTAGCGCGAAAACGGTCGCGCAAAGTTTTGGGAACTGGGTCAGCATTAGTGGCTTTAACATCTTTTTTGATCTCACCCGAAAGCAGCTCCGCGATGACCTCGGCCAATGCCTTAAAAAAGGCTGAGAGCATTATTTTTTTTCCCCCGACTTGGCAAGGCCGCGACTAACCGAATACCCAAGACTAGCCAAGGCGGCAACGGCCAGCCCACTCAACTTGTCAATCGTCGAGACGCCCTCGGGATTTATCCAGCCCGCCATGAGGCAGAGGCCCAGAATTGAAGCGGCTGCCGTCAGCCAAAATTCTGTTGTTGCTGGCCCGCGTCGTGATGTTTGTTTTTTTGCTGTCATGTTATTTTTTGTCCGGATTTATTTGATCTAAAAATTGGCGCATTAGAGGTTCATCGCGCTCCTCGCTTGCCTTGTAGGCCATAAAGCCCAGCAGCACAAAAACGAAGGTTGCGCTTGATCCAACAATCATGCCAATGACAAATGCAATAACGACGTCCATCCTTTTTATCTTTCTCGCGGCCTCGCGGAACAGGTAAGTAAACGGTCAAGCTTTTCCTCAATCCTGTCAAGTCTTGCGTGGGTCTCGCAAGAGGTTGTTTTCAGCTTCGCAACATCGACCTCAAGAGTTGACATTTTAGAGGCTCCGTCGTCAAGGAGCTTGAAGATTCTTTTAAAAAACCAACCGCCAACGGCTATCGATAATCCCACCACCACCATAAATAATTGCTCTGTTGTCATTTTAATCGACCTCTTGAACTGTAATTTGAGCATCCAAAAGGGTGATCTCAGGTGCTCCCATAGTGGATTCATCGTAAGTTTTATATTTAATATAATAAGTCACGGACGAGGTAGTATTTGGGGAGTCTAAATAATTCCAAGAAAGCGATGCATAAGAGCCATCACCCATGTTACCGAAATCGTCCGACATGATTGTTTTGACAAGACCGATTTCAGTTGAGTCTCTAAACAATTGAGCATCACACTGCCCCTCCGAATAAGAATTGGCATCATAAGGCACGACGATATTGATATTGCCCCCGATTAAAACCTTGTTGCTCGTCGCGTCCGGAGTAATCGCCTGTGAAATGCAAGTGGCATAACTGGTGTCGGTGGTGCTGGATGTAGACCCGAGCGAATTCCCTAAAACTTGCAAGATCACCCCGCCGCCGCCGCCGCCGCCGCTGGAATTTATCGTCAACGTGTCTCCCACAATTGCCGTGGTCACGTTCGTCCCTCCTGCCACCGTCAGCGTGTCCGAGTCCTCAATTGTTACCGACCCAGAATCGGAATCAACATCAAACGAAGTCATCCCCCCGCCGCCACCAGAAATTGCCACCTCACTTGCTGAGGTGACATGGCCTTGGGCATTGATCGCAATTTGGGCAACGTGGGTGGCGTCGCCATAGGTTGCCGCACTGACGCCGCTCGCGGAATGGTTGAGCGTAACCGTATCCGTCGCGCTCGCCACGCTGGCGAGGTCAGTCCCTCCCAGAATATTTAAGGTATTGCCGTTCTCAATCGTCTGAGCGGGGCCGCTGTCACCATCAACGTCAAACGAGGTCATTCCCCCGCCGCCGCCGCTGGCGGAAAAATCAAGCGTGTCGGGAGTTGAGCAATCAATTACTACCGTCCCGTCGCTAGAGGTGAGCAGCACCGTATCAGAATCAGAAACCGTGAACGTATTGCCGCCGTCAGAAAAATCAAACGAGGTCATTCCCCCGCCGCCGCTAATCGTGGCCTCACTCGCGGAGGTGATTCGGCCTTGGGCGTCAATCGCGACAACTGCGGATTTTGTCGCGCTTCCGTAAGTGCCAGCAGATACCGAGGTATCGTCGAGCTTCAGCGTGATTGTTCCGGATGCCGTCACGGGGCCGCCCGTTGCCGACAATGCCGTCCCCCCTGCGACATCGATTGATGTCACGGTGCCGTTATTGGCCGCCGAGATCACCATTCCATTCCCGCCGCCATTGTCCCGAATGCTGATCCCTGTTCCCTCCGTAAAATAGACGTTGTGAGGGTCGGCGGCTGTTCCTTGAATCAAATCATTTCCGCCAGAGCCGTCTGGAACTTGAAACCGACACGGCACAAGATAGTTCAAATAGACGGGCAGCGTCTTGTAAGTTGTATTGTCAACGGGATTCATGCACCCCACGAAAGTTTGGCCGTGGGAATACTTTTGCCCTCCCGCAATTTGGAAAGTCGCTGGCCCCGTTCCTTTCGTGCTGCCCAGAATATCCACAGCCTCTTGCGACGCCGAGTCAGCTCCGCGAATATAAAAAATAGATTTGATGGTTTCGATTGTAATTTTCCCGGTGCTGTCGTCTCCGTGCAGATAAATATTTTTCCCCGCAACCCAAGTCATTCGATTGGTTCCAGAGTTGTTCGAGAAATCGACCACCGTATCGGCGGCAATTGAGCCATTCGAGTTTGCCTCAACTAGAAGATTGTCAACGCCACCACCACCGCCGCCGCTGGCGATCCAGCTCAAAACCCCAGCACCGTCGGTGCTCAGGACGCGCCCACTTGCTCCATCATTCGGCCAGACATAGGTGGTGCTGTCCGGTGTCGCATTGCACTGATGACCGATAAAACCGCCAACGTCATTCCCTGCCATGCCTCGGGCCAGCTTGAGCAATCCAGAATTCCCGTCGAATGATTGTATTGCGATGCCTTTGGTGGACGCCAAGAAAACTTCAGACAAATGCGAATATATTAGATTTTGATTTGTGTCGAGCCATGCGCCGAGCTGCGGCGACCTGTCCCAAACTAAATCCGTTTGAAGCCAAAGCTCCATGAAATTCCCGCCCTCGCTCATGTCTATGTCAATGCGGTTGGCTGTCGGGCTCCCTGTAATCAGTCGGCCACTTGTTCGCATTAAAATATTCTCAATGAACGTCTTAACCTTTTGCGCCGTGACGCTATGCAAAAACGTCGGGAATGTTCCTTGATTAAAACTGGGCAACCGAGGAAAAGAAAGGCCGTTGATGGAAAAATCAATCTTTGTGCCAAGGTTCCCCGTGGCCGGATTATTTCCGTGTGATCGATCTTCAATCGCAATTTTTCCAGATGAGCCCATTATTGTGCTTTGGTTTGGAACTGGGTGCGCCCCCAAATATTACCCGCAAATCTTTCAAGGGTTGATTGCGCCACATAAATCAAGGTTCCGCCGCTCACATAGCCCGTATAAGTTGTATAGGTCGGAATTGAGCTCGCGTCAACGTATTGTAAAACCGTCAGGTCGGTAGCATCGTTCACGACCCTAAACATTTGATTTGCAACATCAAGATCGGTGTAAGGGTCAGTGGTCAAGGCATATGCTGTCGTGGATTTTATGGTGGCGTTCAGGGATTGAGGGCTGCGAAAATTTCCCACCGCGTCATCATTGTAATAACCGGGAAACGTAAAAACGCCTTCATTGTAATCTGACCAAGAATCGGGAATCGTTGCAAATTTTTTTGTCCATTCCACCATCTCACCGCCCAAGGCTCTGGGCATTGTTTCTTCTACTAAATAGGCAATTGAATCTACTGCGGTTGAGCTGGTATGGGTTGCGGTTACGGTTGCCCCTGTAAAACTCGTCGAGGTTTTTGCGGTGTAAGGGATCGTCTCCGAATCAATCTTGACCTTGCCGATACTCGGAAACCCTGCGGTGCTGACGACGGGTAGAACCGTGTCGCTCGCCCCTATGCCGCCCGTGAGGGTCGTTGATGCCATTGCGGTGTCAAGCGTTCCCGTGGCAAAATTAGCTTGATTGATTGCAAAATCTTGCTCGTAAAAAATCGCCGTTTTATTTTGCTGAATGGGGTAAATAATTCGCGGCTCGCTAGAGAGTCGGCTTTCCGTTGCCCAATTCGCTGAAGGTGCGTCAAACGTGATTGCCATAATTTATTGATTTGTGAAATACCCTTTGACCGTCCTGTCAATGCTGCCGAGCTTTTTATCCATGCTGTTAAAAATGTCCATGTCCAAGCCTCCCCCCGCGCTGCGTCGTGCGATGCCGCCCGCCTCGCTTAATTTTTTGACGGCCTTTTCTACTTTCGAAACCTCCACTTTAGTTTCCTCCCGCTGCCTCTTGGCATCAACAGCAAGTTGCTTTTCTTTCTCTGCCATTTTTTTCATAATGGCAATTGCCTTTTCCTCTCCAAGTAACTGTGCGAGATGCGACCAGACATTGCCCCCTGTGCCCTTGCCCATGCCGCCAGTTCGGGAAAACTCCTCAAGCTCTTTTGAGATAGAGCCAAGCTCACTCTCAAACAACCTCCCCGACTTGATGGCTTCAAGAATCTCCTCCTCGGTTGCAAGGCTCCTCCCCGTGAGCGTTGTCCCCGCCTTCACCGACTCCCAATCATCTGCGCTCATCACGCTCAAAAGCTGCTCAAGGACGCCCTGAGTTTTTTCGTCATGAGTGAAAATGCTGCCTTTCTTGGTCGCCTCTTCGGCCATCTTTTTAATCGCTTTTTGAGACTTGGCATTGTCGAGAGCTTTTTGTTGGGCGTCCTTCAGCTCTTGCCCCGTTAACGGCTTGCCCGTCTTGATGTTGATAAATGGCTTGCCCGTGTCGTCCTTGACTGTTTTGTTATAACTCTCCCCCGCTTCCTTTGAATCTTTCTCCGAGACTGTCGCCGTCAACTTTGTCTTTCCCCAAAAATCTGACATTTTTTTGAGGCTCTCGTCAACTATGACGACGGGCAAAGGGATTTGAAAATTGCCCATTGCTTGAGCGAGCTGGGCCATTTGCTCCGATGGATTTCCTGCGTTGATTTTTGCAATCTGCCGTTCGCCAATTTTTAAATTCTCCTCGTGCATTTTTTTGGCGTCCTCGGCTCCCTTTGCAAATTTCTTTTCTAGGTCGCTCCGCTGGCCGCTCGCGTGCGCTGCCACCGCCGCCGCCTCGGCTGCTGCTCGCGCTGCCGCCTCTTGGGCCGCTTGCTCCGCTGGCAACCCCTTGCCCAATTGCCCGAGCTTCGCTTGAACCTCGTTGGCGAAATCAGTGCCAAAAGTTTTCTCCATGAGCTTGAAAAGATCAATATTCCCCTTGCCGAGCTCAACATAAAATTTTTCGAAAGAATCTATGCCGCCCGTTTTCATCAGCTTTTCAAGCTGCTCCCTATTGATGCCGCCTTTCATTAGAAGTTCGCGGCCCTCCTTGCCGAAAGTGGAAATTTCCTCCTCTGACTTTTGGAGGAGCCCTTGAAGCGTGCTTGAGATTGCTTTTCCTACGCCCGATTCTCCCATCTGATTTGATCTGAAAAGCTCCATCAATTCTTTTGCTGAAACATCGGTACCGCCAGCAAATTTCAAGTGAGGCGATTGCTTTTTCATCCGCTTCCGTTCGTCGCTTAATAATTGAGCCATCCGCTCCAAGGCCGTTGCGGTTATCCCGCCGCTGGCAATCCTTTTCAGCTCCTCCTCTGTTTTGGTCAGTTCCTTGGCTCGGCCCTCTCTCTTTGCCTTGGCAACGGCGGCTTTAGCTTCAGCGGCAGCGACTCGCTCAATTGAACGCTCGGCGGTTAGCCCGATGGCCGCCAGTGCATCCCCGATCCGAGCCCACCCGTCAACCACTGTTGACAGCAACTTGACCAGAGATTTGAGAACCGTATTAAGAATCTTAAAAACTCCCATCTTGGAAAGTGCCGCATACCAAATCGCCGTTGCTTTTCCCATGTCAAGCAGCACCATCAGAAAGTCAAAGAGAATGTCTAGGAAATCGCTCACCGCCGATTTGCCTTCTCCCTCAAATGCTTTTTTCATGGCAACGGCAACCCTCTCAACTCCCTCCTTAAACTCATCCCACGGGAGTTTCTCGATCATTGTAAATATTTCGTCGATGATTGGGCCAATGGCCTTGAGAATTGGCACCAACATTTTCCCAACCATTATCTTGAAAGCCTCCCACCGTGATCCCATTTTTTTAATCTGGAAATCGAAAGTGTTTTCCATAGTCTCAAACGCCTCCCCGGCTGCGCCAGAATTATCGGCCATTTCCTTGATCGCTGCACTCAGCTTTTTCCCTCCGTCAGCTGTCATTGAGAGAACCGCCTTGGCTCCCTCCATTCTGCCCAGTAAAGTTTTCATTTGACCAACATTGCCCCCCGTTTTTTCTTTCAACTCCATGAAAACATTTAGGATGCCTCCCGGCTTTTTCATGTCCTTTTGGAGCTTTTCAAAATTGACCCCGAGCGACCTCGCCAACCCTTCAGCTTTCTTTGTCGGCGTATTGATCGAAACTATTGCGGAAGAAATTTGGGTCATTGCCTCCGAGGTTGGAACCCCTGTCGCCGTCAACGCGGCAACTGATGCCATCACATCCTTGAAAGAAACCCCGGCAGCTTTTGCCACGGGCGTGACGACCGCAATGCTCTGAGATAATTGCTCAAAATTTGTTTTGCCGAGCTTCACCGCCGTGAACATATCATCAGCCGCTTGAGCTGCTGAGACGTTTTCCCGCCCATACGCATTGATAACCGAGGTAATTCCGTCCACCGCTGTCTCTAAATCAGTCACGCCGCCAATTGACGCCTTTGAGGCAACTTCCATGAACTCAAAAACATTCTCTGCAGGGTAGCCCGCAGAAATGGCTTGATAGAGAGCGGGAACCGCCTCCTCGGGCAAAATCCCCATCGTTTTTGACAGCTTCAAAACATCCTCCTCCATTTTGCCCATCGCCTCTTTAGATATTCCCGGCATCAACGTAAAAACTTCGGCCATCCCTTTTTCGAACTCAACGAATGTCTGCGCCGACTTGACCATTAACGCCCCCAACGCCGCCGCGACAGCGGCCACAGCCGCCGCTCCAACCTTTCCGAAACTAGAGAGGGCAGAGCCAAGCTTCCCGACGCTTTTTTCTGATCCCGAGGTATCGAGGCCAAGCAGCCCCGTTATTGAAAACTTAGCCATGCGCTCGGCTCCTTTCTGCTGCTTTATTCGACTCAGCTAAATACTGCTTTTTGCAAGCGTCGGCGTGACGGCTAAAGAGGGGATTTTTTGCGCCCTTTCCCGAGCTTGCCTCCATGCGCCGCCCCATTGCGCTGCCAAGGGAACTGGTGACGAGCAACGGAACATCAAGAATCTGATCAAGAGGCCAATGGTATTGAGAGGCAAAAACATCCACCATGGAGGAAACCCAAAGAACAGAATTTTCGTCGGCATCGTCAGAGCGTGCCCCCTGACTCATTAGCTCCATACTTTCTGAAATTAATTCTGCCAGCTCCTCGGCGTACCATTCCCATTTAATCCAAAAATATTTAAAAGCAAAAAACCGCCCCAAAAAAATTGACGGCGTGAATTTTGGGCTCAACACCCAGAGGGCTCGCAAAACCGACTCGCGGCCAATGGGTGACGAGCCCCCAATGAAAGGAGATTCGACGGCATCCAAAAAGAGGAGCCGCCGAATCGAGAAAGGGGCTACTTGGAACCTCCCAACCTTAACGGGTTGAACGAGGAAAACCAAAGACGCCTCTTTTTGGTCTAGCTTTTTAGCTGCCGCAAGTTTCGGCTTGTACTCCTCCCACAATTGCGCGGAGGTTTTCATTTGCCGAGCCTTAATTTATTTTCTCATAAAACGAAACGCTGCATTTCGCGTAGTCGCCTTGACTCTGCGCGTCGCCGATTTCGGTGATCACATAAGTCCCATTGTTGCGCCCGTTGGTTGTTGACGTCACGATCTCATGCCCGATGGACGGGTTGGGTGCCGTTGCGTCTGAATCAGTTGAGTATTGCAATGTTGCCGATCCCTCAATCCTGTTCGGCACAAGAGTCGAACCTAGCGGCTCACCATTGCTGTCATTTATGTCAACGCGGTTTGACCCGTAAGTAAAAGTCGCGTTTTCCATAACGTAGGTAATTGAGTTGATGGTGACAGGAGAATCTTGGATTCCAAAACTTTGGGTTCCGTCTGAGGTGATTGCCATATTTTAGTTTTCCTTGTTTTTTTATATTAAACAGTCGGCCTTTCGGCGCGTATTTTATCAGCTAGGCCAAGCGTCGTCCCGAATAGCAAACCGAACATTCCAAGAGAGTTCACTAATATTAAAGTCGGCGTCTGTCAAGTAAGAACAGCCCCCCGGCTGAAGCCATTTTAAATCATAATAAGGCAAGTTTGAACTGCCCCAATTTGCCCCGCTATATAAAAGCTCGGCCCTGACTTTTGATCTGTAGGTTGCGTGATCGCTTGCGCCTCCTGCCGCGTTGTCTGTAACAACACGCACATTAAAAGTTGCATTGAGGTCAACAAAATCTTTTGTATTCGGTGACGCGCCGCCCCCGCGCAGTGATGTCACTGGGTCGGATTGGTCTGCCACAAACTGAACCTCAAGCCGCGGGGCAACAAGGTCGGTTGCGTTTACGGTCGTGAAAACGTCAATGCTCGTCGCCGTGTTAAGAAAGGTGGCGGCGGCACCCTCAAAATGCACCTCAAAATCCAGAAGGTCATGCAAGGAGCTTGCGGCCATTATCTGCCCCGCGAATATCGAGAAACACAATCAAGCGTCAACGACACATTTCCGTGACCGATGAAAGTTGACTCGACTTTAAAACTGTTTGTGCCGTCGCTCACAACCCAGCCCTTTTTCGGATAGGTAGAAACGCCATTGATGTTAAGATAAAAGCGGGTGTCAAGCGTCACCTCCCGCCCGTTTTCCTGAACCGCAAAAGCGTCCTGCAAAGCTCTCTTGGTTGCGGTGAATTCCACATCAGCACTTGAAGCGGGCGAAATAACTGTCAGCGTTACTTGGAAATCATTTAAGGCGAAATCCATATCCGCCGAAAGCATTGCGGTTGTGTAGCTTGCCATCTTAAAAGACTTCCCTCACCTCTAAAGCAATAGCCAAGCTCTAGGGTGAGGGAAGATTATTCCCCCCCAAACGGTAGCCTTATGCGCCTGAGATTATTTCACCAGCGTTCGCATTAATAATTATCTCGTCGCACGAATTGCGGACGCGGATCACATTGGCTGGCGGTTGTTCCGTGCGATAAGTTTCGGAAACAAAATCGCCGCCGCGCTCGGTGTAACACATCGTGCGACCGATGCCGCCATTACTCAGCGGGCCATCAGCAATGGACGCAACGTAAAAACTCGTTGTCGGCCATATTGCGGAGCGGCTGGCGGTTTGTCCTTTCATTGCAGAATTATAGCGGCTGTTGCAAATCACAATGCCATTAACACCAAGCACGCGGGCAACTTGATCCTGTGACCAGAAAAACGCACCGCTGCCGTTGATGAGATTCCGCATGTCATCGGTTTGCGTCATCTCTTGATAAAGAGATGCCTCTATAATTAGCTGAATATTTTTTGTGATGCCGTCAGCGTTTAGCCGCAGCACAGCGTTGCCAATATCCGCAATAGGTGTCGCGCTGGCAACTACTGACATGGCCGCGGTTGCTGCGGTAGAATTGAATCCCGATCCCGATAAGGCACTGGCAACGCGAATTTCGTGCCCAACCATTAGATCGTCGGCAAGCTGATTCGCGGCAACTGAAACAATATCCAAAAGGGCATCTGTCTCGGCCTCGGCGGTGTTGATGTCGTCCAAGGAATTTTCAACACCGTACTCTAGGCAAGAAAATGTGGCAGAGGTATACTCACCAGACACTTGAGCAAAGTTTGAACCCGCGGCCCTTGGCTTGGATGCGTCGTTGTCATATTGCGCTGACTCAACTTTTACATATTTGCCTTGCCGAATATTGACAGGTTGGAACGGTAAGATTTGTGGCCCAGCATACACTTGCCGGTCTACCGCGTTGACCACCTCTGAAATCACTGGCTGAAATGAGGCGGCGGATGATGCGAACATACTCATAATTTATTTTCTCCGTTTAATGGGTTAAGCAAAAACGTGATTGTGAATCAGAACCTCGATCACATCACCATCAGCGGATGAGGCTTGAAGCGCATAGCCGATTTTAACATTAGTGTTATCGGTTCCGATTTTTCCGGTGCCGTTTGTATAAACGATGGCATCTACGGCAATCGTATCGCCGCCGCAAAGGCACTCCATTGTGCCGCCCGAATTGATTAGCTGAACATTACCATAACCGCTGGCGGCTACGTCTTCAGTGACGGCCCCAATCACATGATCGGTGGCGTTATCGCCCGCAACACTAATCGTTCCTGACGAATCAAGAGCCACTAGGCTGTAGGCGTCTATTGCGGCAGCCGTCGCTTGAAACGTGCGGCCACTGGCTTGTGATGTTGTTGAACCCATTTTTTAATTTCTCCCTGTGGTTTAGTTGTTAAAATATTCTGGATGCTTTTTCCCAACCTCAAGCAACGCGCTTGATCTGGTCATGGTTTCATTGAGCTCCAAAACCTCTTTTACAGCCTTTTCCTTGAGAGCTTTTGTGTTTTGCTCCTCGGAAATTTCCTCGTCGGCGGCATCTTCAGCAATTGGCTCCTCGCCAGCAAGCAACTCCTTGAGCGTTGCGATTTGCTCCGAATGGCTCTGAAGCTGCTCGCTCATTTTGGCAATCAGTTGATCGCGTTCACTCAGCCTTCCCTCAAGCTCGGCAATAACGGCGTTGTCAGCCGTTGCCCCAACAGCCTCCTCGGCTGGCTCGGTAAATTCGGCGTCCTCCTCTAGCACCTCGACAGGAATCGAAAGCTTTTTGCGCTTTTTCTTTTTGGGCTCTGAGGCATCCGCTTTCGCTTTTTGCGCTTGCTCCATTTCCCCCGCTTCTATTTTTTGTCGCTCAAGCTCCTCGCTTGCCGCAGTTGTGAACTCTGTTTTCATTATTTTTTGTGTGGTTTTTATTTCTGAAAAAAGGCTGCTGTTGGCGGCTGGATTGTCTACGAAATCCGCAGACATAACCCGCACAACTTCAACCGTGGGCAATTCGTATTGCGAGCCCTCGGGCCTTTCGTCCCATCCATCAAACTCTAGCTCGGTGTCGTCGCTCATCTGCCAAAATAGCCGCGCCTCGAAAACAAGAGACACCCCAAAATTTTCGGGCAATATTTCGGCCATTTCAAAAAGCCGGGAAAACGCCTCTGGCTGATAATTTCGGAAAGAATTAAAAGCTTGAAACTGCCGCGCCTTCAATTTATATTTTCTTTTCGGCCCCGTCTGCTTTAACCCCGCCTCCTCGCGTTCTTTTGCGCGTTGAATCTTGGCGGCTCGCTCCGCTCTCGCATCCTCTTTCGCTTGCTTGCGATCCTCGGGCGCAATATCGCTTTCGGGGTCAATCTTTGTCTTGCGTCGATCCTCGCACCAATCGGAGCTGTAAGGCGCGTGTTCACAGCCGCCATCAAGATAAAAGCCAGAGAAAAACCCGACCTCAGTATTAAGGCGGTCGTCCTGCGCATTTGTGTGAGTGATGTACGCGGGCAAGGATTTCCCTTGTAACGCTTGCGCGGCCCCTTCAAGAGTTTTGCGCGTAATCAAAACGCCGTGGCCCTTGGCCTCGCCCTCCTCTAAAATTGAAACGTCTGACATGGTTCCCGCCTCAACGTCAACCCCGCGAAATTCCTGCACGTTTTCGAGCCGTGCCCGCATTTCGAAAAGGTTCACCGGGGAACTCAGGCCGAGTTTTTTCTTTGCGCCGTCAAAGAGCGGCCCCGCTGCATTGAAAATTTCAGTTTCGCCCGTTTGAGCGGCTCGCGTTCTGATAGCCCGCAAGCCGTTCAAGCTCACCGTTTTGAAATCATCGGTGAAGGGATATTTGTAATGGCCTTTAGTTTCTGGGTCAGCGTCTGGGTCAACTCCAAGAAACCATTTTCCGTAGTCGGCAAACGAGTGCGCCTCCAGATAGGAATTCTCAACGCCCGCGCTTGGGCCGTCCCATTCTTTCGATTGGCTAACCTTTCCCGCTTTTATCAAAGACGCCGCGTGAGAGCGTCCTTTTGCGTTGAGGCTGGCTTGAAGCTCTAAAACTGCGCTACGCATCAAGGCTTTTTATTTTTCGCGGTCGCCGGGGTGTCGCCGTCCTGCTGCCCTTTGACCCATTTTTGCTCCATTGTGGTAAGTTCAGCAAGCAGCTTGGGGCTCGGCTTTTTCAAGTAGGCTAAAACTTTTTCTCTCATAATAAATCTTGCTCCTCTTGGTCGGCTGCCGCTGCGCTGGAAATATCAGCGTAATTCGCGGATGTGTTCACGTTGTAAAAATTCATGAGTTCGAGATAACTGTCAAGATTAAATTCCTCGGCAAGCTGCTTTGCTGTTAAAATATTTTGAGCCTTGCGGCGCAGCTGCGCCTCTGCCGTTTCTCCAAACTGGCTTGCCACATCGTCAAGAGTGAGCGCACCCATTTGCAAATATTTAGCATCGGACGCAACTTGGGCGACCCTGTTAATCCAGCGAAAAGCGGGCAACTGCCAGCGCACGTTAAAAATCTCGCTTTCGTTTTTCGGCATTGGCAGCTTTCCATCAGCGATCCACCTTTTAATTTTCCATTGCCAAATGCGGTCAAGAACCTGAGTTAGTGCCCGCTGATCCTCCTCAACGGCTCCTTGATATTGCAGAACCAAGCCTTGCGAGGCACTGAAGGAACTTTCTCCGATGGTTGCAAGAATCATCTCAACAGGAACGCCGACCGACGCCCCGACTTGGCGCAGCTTATAAATGCACCAATCGATGCCATCCACATTTGGGCGGCCTCCTGCGCTGATTGTTTCGATTGATTCCCCCGGCTCCAGATAATGAAAAGTTCCCGGCTCAAATCGCTGAAGCCTCCCGGCGGTATCTTGTTCGCTTGGGTTCATGCGGTCAACAATCTCAAATTGCGCCGCGCCCTCCTTTTTAACAACCGCCGAGAGCGACGCCGAAACCTTTGCCGAAATCATTTCGATTGTTTCGTATTCGTCCAAATCCTGCAACGCATTGACGGCAGACGCCAGCTCGGGAACCCCCCGCCATTGGCTCGGCCTGATCCTCTTAAAAAATAAAATCATGTTGCGGGCTGGAATGTTTACAGTATTTTGCAACATCCCATTGACGCGCTCGCCCACCTTGTAAGAAACGGGACGCCCTTGCTTGTTTATGATGACCCCGTTTTTGTCTGGGCTTTGCTCAGTCCATACGGAGCGGGAATAATCGTTGCCAATCCTGTTCCCCTCAAGTAATTGAAGATGCCCGCTTCTGGTCAATAAAACGCCTATGTCGCCATAAAACAAAGTGCTGTCAATGATCTCCTTTTGAACGGTCGCCATGTCCATCGAATTAGTAACCTCGGGATATTTTGCCCACTCCCTCCAAAGGGCCGTTGCTGTTGCGTTAAAATCTTGATCGTTTGTTTGCGGCTGCGGATTAATCCCCGCGCCCACAATGTCAGTTTTTCGGAGCCGTGAAATTGCTTTGACGACGGGATTGTTTCGCTTGAAATTCATCAATGTCGAAATCAGTTTGTCGCGGTCGTGGCTGTTGAGCTCAATTTCCTCCTCGCGCAACGGAGTCAGCCCGCGGTTTTTTCTGTTCCGCGTTTGCTTCACCGCATCATAACCAAACAACATCTGCGCCGCCGCCTTGGCTCGCTTAAAAAATCCTGCCTTTCCGTTTACTTTTACTTTCATAATCAATTCCAACTTTTAAAATCCATGCGATTATAGCCGCGAGCATTTGCCGAGTTGCCCGTTGTCCTCAAAAGTATGAGCCGCGTCAACCTCTCAATCTCCTCCCAAAGCTCGTGGCGCGTTTCGTAAGTAAAAAGCCTGTCGCCCAGTGTGTACTGCTTTGTGGGCGACGTTGAAATTGTAGTGTAAGCCGTAATCAAATTATCTCGGGCCGTTGTTAAATCTGCAACTGAGTAGTTTGCTGCCATAATATTTTTTTATTTTAAAGGGCCAATCTTTAAATGAGGATACGCCGCCGCAATCGCTTTGGCAACTGAATGCCAGCGACTGCCAACGGCCTCCTCGTAATACCTCATGCGTCCGTTCATTGCTTTTTGGACTGCGCCCGCGCCCTTGGTGAAAGGGTTGAACGTATTCGTTGAACTTATAGTAAAACTAATGGAAGGGTGATTGCCCCGCAGATTTTTTTTCCCGGTATAAGTTTTTGACCATTTCGGGCCGCGGCTGGCCGCCACCCCGAGGCCGCCGCTTTTGGAATACGCCTCTTTTAGTTTTCCCTCGTCGCGGCCCCACCCCGTGGAAAAGCGGCGCAACTTTAAAAATGCGCCTACTCCATAATATGCGGCCTTGCTGAGTGCAACTCTTGTTTCTGCGCGTTTACGCAAGGCAGCTAATCGCTTCAGCAAGCGAGCCCACATTGACGGAGAATAGCGAAAGCCCTTTTTGCCGCCTTGAGTCTTCCCGACATAATAAAATTTTCCGTTCATCCTCACCCAGCCTTTGAAAAATTTTGATTGCGGATTGAACTTGCCCCCCGCTCTGTCAATTGTGGTGCGGCCCGTTTTCTTGGCTGCGCTTTGCAGCACCTTGACAACCTCAACCTCGATGGTATCGCCAAGCGGAGAGTTCGCCTTTGTAGAAAGGTTCTTGAGGTAGGCCATGAATGGCCCCGTGTCCATGCGAAAACCGCCGCCCGCCATAGTTGGTTAAAATACTGCCTTGCGGGCAAATAAGCCAGAAAATTGATGGCGAAAAAAAAAGAAAAATAAATCATTTTTTCTGTTGACAGCACAGCCGCTTTGCACTAACTTCTAACCATGACAACAACGAACGAGACAAAACTTCAAAAGGCCGACGGGCTTGCAAACCTTATGTCTGACAATTCCAAATTCAAAAAGGGGTCAACAGCCTTTGAGGTTAGGCATTGGGAAACAGATGACCAGACCGAAAAGGTTACGGTTCAGATTCGCAAAATTCAGATTGAGTCTTTTGGAAAAAAGCAAGGAACCGCAACCGCCGAGGAAAGCGGAACTTTTATCGGGGTTAACCTAAGCCCAAAATTTTCAATCCTTGCCCACTCGCTCGATGATGCAAAAAAAATGGCAGCACAACTTGGATTACACGAATCGGCAATGAGCATTGCGGGAAGTCTCCGCTGTGCAAAATCTTGGCTCGACAACTACTCTTGCCGCGCAAAGCCCGCAGTTGTTGCAAAAGCAAAAGCAAAGATTGCTTTTCTGGAAACCGCAAAACCCTCTTTTAACATAACCGAAAAAAACTAAAAACGGAGAAAACTAAAATGACATCAACCGAAACGACAAAAACCCATCATCTCCCAATAGCCTACAGGGGAGAAACCATCGGCGAAACAGCAAACAACCTTGCCGAAGCGTTAAGCGGCGAGGCTGACATACAGGGTCTTTATATTATCGAGGAGGCGTTGAGAAAGGCAAAGGAGATAAGGAGCAGGAAACAACGCTCCGACGAGGCAGCCGCAATTTTCGCGAGGCACGGCATTAAAAATTAAACACTCACCAAATCGTTTGAGGCTCTGCTTGCGGAGCCTTATTTTTTGGGAGCTCCTTTGCCTCAACCTTTGCCGCGCCAATCCCGAAAGCCGCAGCAAGGGCAAGGGCGTTGGCCTCGCAATCCCAATAATGATCATCTCGACCGCTCACCCATTCGCGAGTTTTTGCCCCTTTGCGGTTTATCTTTTCGACAAGATTTGTTGTCACCATTTGGCGAACGTATTCGCGATCAATGCCCTCATATAAAAACCAATTGTGCGCCGAGCCGTTTCTTTTCTTTAAAAGTTCTTGTTGCCAAATGTCTTTGTTGACATGGAAAAGATTTATGCGAGCCCCGCCGCGCCGTGATTGTTTTTGGAAAACTGCGTAAGGGTCAATTTTTGTCATGCGAAAAGGCAACGGCATTTTTGCCCAGCCTTTCGCGCCGAACCAGAAATGACGCTCGGGGAAAATTTGCTCATATATCTCCTGCGTTCGGTAGCCAGTATCAACCACCCCATAATTGACCTCATACCGCGCAACGATGTTTTTTAAATCGTCAAAAGCGGGAACCGTCCCATTGTCGATCAAGTAGCTTGTGCCGTCCCTGTCGAACCCGCGAACGATCCAAACAAAATAATCGCGCTGAACATCTGCGGAAATGATTCGATATTTTCCGACAATATCCCCGCGCTCAATGCCCTCCTTTTCGAGTGACTGAAAAGCGGAGGGGTCAACCTCTCCCGCGTCTACCTTGTAAGGCTCCGCCAGCCAGCCGTTGACAAAAGCCCGCATTGCGGGAACTGAGCGCGTGGCTTTCAAGTGCTCGACCGCCATCCTGCCGAAAGTAATAATGGGAGAATAAAAGCTGTTCAGATGGTAAGTGCGAGAGCCCTCCTCTGAGGTTGAGCTTGTCGCGATCCACTTGCCTTTTTTAAGCATTTTAAATTTGTGCGAGTCGTTTATTTTTTTGCCGCAAAACTCGCATTGATAAAAAGCCGTTTTAAGAACCTTGGGCAAATCCCAATCGCCCTCAAGCTCTGCCTTGTCTGACCATTTTAAATTGAGCTCGCCAGCATCATTCTTGAGCCGAAAAATTATTTCCTTTTTACAATGCGGGCACGGCATATAAAAACGCCGCCTGTCGCCCTCGTTGAAAACTTGCCAGATGCCGCCGAATTCCTCGATGGGTGTTGATGATTGGAAAATTTTATAATCGGCCCGCCCTTTAATTCGGTCAAGGCATTCTCTGCGCGTCTGCTCTGGGATTACGTCGATTTCATCGAGAACAAGAATCGAGACAGGGTAAGAGCGAATGTTGGCAGCCGACCCAGCCCCAACCAAGTTCATTGTGCAGCTTTTAAACTCCTGCTTTTTTAAAGTAAATTTTTCGATATTGATGGAACCATCAGTGAAGCGCGGCAAATGTTTTTCGATCACTTTTGATTCACGGCAAAAAGGCAGCCAGCGATCAGAGGCAAAAGATCGGCAAAGGTTATCGTTCGGAAAAACCCACAGAATGGGGCGAGGGCGGCGGTCAATTGTATAGCCGAGCATTATATAAAAACTTGTTGTCTTGCTCGTCTGCGACCCCCAGCAAAGCCCGACGCGGCTCACCTTTGGATCGGTTAAGGTTTCAAGAACCTCGTTCACATAGGGGTACATTCGGGTGCTGTATGGCCCCGGCTGCTCTGTGACCCGTGAACTCAGCTCAACGCTCTCCTCTGCCCAATCTAAAACGCCGATTTTTTTCTTGCGTTTAAAAAGTGACCACGCCTCACGGGTCAAGGCTGGGCTTGGGTCAATTAATTTTTTCTCCACAATGGGGGCAACTGATTTGGGGTTTTGCGGGGTCTGGCCCGTCTAGCTCGCGCATCAACTGACCGAGGGAATTGCTTGTGTATCCTGTAAACTCCATGTCAATTTCTCCTGTGTCCAGCTCAATGAGCAAATCTTTTAGGGCTCGCGTATTCATTTCGGCAAGCTCTGCAATTCGATTGTCAGAAATCAAATGGGCAAGCTCGTCGGCCTCTGTCTTGAATTCCTGCAAGCTGATAGGAACTTTCTCAAGCTCCAAAAGTTTTGCAGCTCTAAGGCGAGCGTGACCCGCGACAATGTAGCCGCTCCTCTTGCTCACAACAATGGGAGCCCGCCAGCCTTGGCCTCCAATTATTTTTGCCAGCAACATAATTTGCGCGGGGCTGTGTTGGTTGGGGTTCTTGGGGTGCTCGACCATTTCCCCCAAAGGCATCATCTTGCTGTGGGCGCAATGGATCGGCGGTTTATTCTCTTTTTGCTTTTGCATGTTTTTCTATTTGTCTGAAAACTGAATCAAGACCCTCCTCAATTGCCGACTCTGCAAGCAACGGGTCGGATGGGTTTGCCGTGTGGGCAACTAATTTTGGCAAGCTGTCAAGCGACGAGCGAACGGGGCCGAGAACTTTTTTGATAACCTCTTGCGCCGCCGACGATGGAACGAGTTGCTTTTCCTGCTGCTCAAGCTCAAGCTCTTTCAGCTTTCTCAAAGCCTCCTCTTTGCCCGCTTGAGCCCGCAAAAGTCGTGCTTTTGTTTTTTGCAATTCCTCGGGCAGCAAATTATCGTTTTGCCCTGAGTCGTCAAGGATTGCGCGAGCTTCCAAAAATTCTTGCCATTCCTCCAAGTTTGTTCCCGCGGGGCCGTCAGCGTTGCGCCTTAAATAAAAAATTGTTCGGCGACTAATCCCGAGCTCGTCGGCCAATTCTTGAGCGGTCAACGATTTTGAAACGATACTTTCTAAAATTGCTTTTTCTGGAGCGGTCAAAACTTTTCCGCTTGCCGCTTTTCTGACAATGTTCTCTTGGTTTTTGATGAGAACCGTCTTTGCCTCGTCTGCTTGTAAGCTTCGCATTTACTTTAAAAAAACTTTTTCCACTATACAAAGCTACCACGCAACCGAATTTTATTCACGCGAAACAAAAAAATGCACTTTTTCAACGTAAAAACGCTGTTTTTGGCCTTTTAAAAGTTTCAGAATTTCATTTTTTAAAACGCAAAAACAAAAATCATTCTCGGTTTTGTAACAAAAAATAATTTTTAAAGCTTTAAAGTTTAAAAGCGAAACAGCTTTGCAAACTTTAAAGCAAGTTTTAAAGTTGTTTAAAGTTTTTCCCGCTCGGCTTTGTGTTTAAATGTCAAGAGTTTTTAATAACTTTTTTTTCAATCTGCAACCGCGATCCCTGACCAGAGTGGCCGAAAATCTCCCTAGGATGCGCTCAGAGGGCTTGGAGCGGTCTGCGAGCCTCGACCCACTAAAACGCCTCTCAGAGCCTCCTAGGGTGCAACCCGGGCCAGCAGGGCACAACCTCGCTTTGTAAAAACCGCGGTCGCGG
>Ga0098053_1000083_pt1 | contig 36346 bp, 30 predicted proteins | sample 15BtaG_FD_77068 | JGI IMG/M metagenome (GOLD analysis project Ga0098053, IMG submission 77068) | Marine viral communities from the Subarctic Pacific Ocean - 15B_ETSP_OMZ_AT15312_CsCl metaG | ecosystem: Environmental > Aquatic > Marine > Oceanic | place: Pacific Ocean | collected 2015-01-18 | reverse complement strand
TTTTACCAGTTACAGCAGATAATATTTTCTCAAGTAAAGTAATTACTTGATTTTCTTTGTGTTTTATTTCGCCTTGTCTTTGTTCGCCTTCTCTTCTTATTTCTGCTGACTCTGATGCACTGGTAGATGTTCCGCCTGAACCGTCTATTGAATCAAGTTCTGCTTGTGCTTGTTTTAATTTAAGGTTTGCTCTATTTCTTTTTGATGAGGGTTCAGCCTTGGGGTCGTATGCTTCTCCTCCTAATGCCCAATCAGTAAAGTTTGCACCAAATATTGTTTTGAATATACCAGCACCAAACATGTCAGACTGAGGCATTACACTGCCCATTTTAACTTTCGCTGCTCTAGTAGAACCAGTCGCGAGAGAGTCGGCAAGTTCTGTTATATAATCCCCTGCTATTCCACCTTGGTCAGAAGCAACGGCTGCGATATCTTTTGCTCTTGATTGGATTTGTCTAAGTCTGGCAGAATCTGCATCTGTGCCTTCTTTTACTAGGTTATCTAATTCTTCTTTTAATACTTTACTCGAAGCAGAAAGTTTACCATCTTCTTTATCGAACATTGCAGTTATGACTGCTTGTGTTTCAGCAACTTCACTGATAATTTCTCGAATTGATTCCTTACCCAATTCATGAATAGTCATAGTAGCGCGAACGCCCTCTTTGGCTTCGGCTACCCTTTTTTGCAGTTCTTCAATTCTGTTTTTTATATCTGCCATATTTTATTTATTATTGTTGATGTCTGACTGCTTTTTCATTTTGTTCTTTGACGAATTTGTGTAGCATTGATATATAAATTTCCCTCTCCCAAGGTATCATATTTTCTAATTCTTCTAGTGAATAATTGTGGTGATGCATCATCTGAAAATTGAGTTTATAATAAACTACAAGACATTCATGAGAGAGGCTTAGAGAAAAAAATCTCGAATACCTCCTAAAATCATTTTATTATTTTTTTTGCATTTTCTACACTCAAAATTAACAATATGACGAAGTTCTGGCATAGTTTCAAAGAATTTTAATATACTATCGAATTGTTTGTGAGTAAGTTCTCCAACAAATTTAATTAATTCTTCTATAGAATAATCTTCTGATTTATATACATTTTCTCCATCATAAATTGTTTCTATACAACTTGCAATCGCTTCAAAACTTTCCGAATCTGGATTTATAGTTGGGTCATCAATTACAGAAGTTGCCATTTCGATAGTTGGATATTTCATTATCATTCCTCTATCTGATGAAAGTTTAATTTTATTTGTGTGTCCTTCATGAGTCTTTAATTTGATTTTTGTCAAGTCAATTTCCACTGGATTTGATGCTTCACAGTGTTTACATGTTAATTCGGGTGTGGATGTTTCCCCTACAGATTTTGCTCTGATGTTTATAAACATAAAACATAAATCTGGTATTGATAATTCTTCAGGATTTAATTTTCCATATGTACAATTAGAAATTACACCTTTAAGTGCTGTTACTATTTGTTCTATTTCTGCACTTTCAAGTGCCATCAATAATATTTTTTCTTCTTTTACTACAAAAGGTCTATATTTAACCTTCTTTTTACAAGCCGGTAAAGTTATAGAATACTCTGGTAGTATTGGTTTAGGTAAAGTCATTGTATTTGTTGTCATTATAATTCTCCATTATTTTAAATTAAATCTCCAAGTGTATCTGATAGGAAGTTTCCTAGAATATCTTCTCCCTGTTGGGTCATTTGTCCGGGGTCTAAACCCCAAGGAAGACTAATGACATGTCCGCCAATTGCAGTCGGAATCATAGGGAATGGGAAGTCTTCTGTGGCGCCTTGAAGCCATCTGTCTACTCTCCCTACTAAGTCCAATCTGTCTATAAGTCCTTCTAAGAAACCCACTTCGTCTGGCATTTTGATTCGCCATTTTCTATAAGAAAAAGATATTGGTTGTTTATTAACTTCGTTTGTTCGTTCATCGCCGAATTGAATAGGGCCTATTGTTTTTGGATATGCCCCTTCCAATACAATTCTCATTATTGGATTGTCTTCTAAATCTAGTTGTGTAATTTCTATATCTCTTGCATATGAATCTAAATATCCAATATTATGGGTTTTTTCATCGATAATATCGTTTTGCCATTGTTGGAATTTATTTCTTTCATAATAATCACCAGACAATTTGAATACTGCTTCCATGTCCCCTGCGAAAGACTCTTCATAAGGCATTTCATAAACAGGTCCATGATATTTAATTTCTTGGGTTGCAATAGTTTTTCCTGGCATTACACAACTTTCACATGAAACACACAATCTAAGATTATCTGTAGCCCCCATATTAGTGAATGATATTTCATATTTATGGGGGTATGAAAGTTTATGTGCGGCTATACTTGCAACCATGCTATTAATTCTGGTTGGTATATTTGATTTTGGTGGTATCAACTTATCGAGAAAACCGCCCGCGGTTTCTCTTACATTATCGAATATAGGACCGATAATTTGTTCTACTGGATTTGTCATAACTCTGCACTCCCCGCGCGTTCTTCTACTAGTTTTTGTCTACTCTCCACCCACACTTGATTTTTATATGCCTTTTTAAATCTATGTATTGGTAAATGTATAGCAAAATCCCAATCTTTTGGATAAATGTGCAACATTCTAGAACCAATATATTTGGTCTTGTATCTTTTGATACATGGGCGATAATACCTAAATGCCTTTCTCTTTTTCAGCAATTCATAAGTCAATTCTATTCTAGACCATTTATTGTTTATATTTCCTTTCATATATCTTTTAACCAACATAAAGAACTTTTCTCTCATTTTTGGAGGAAGATAGTGAAGGTTTAATCCCATGAATCCATCTTTAGTATAATTTAAAAGAAAAATTAAAGGAACTGTATCATAATATTTCATTTTTGCTCTGGTTTTTGGTATATAGTTAAATAGATACATGCCACCTAGCCTTTTATATCCACTTTTTTGAATCATTCTGGTTCTATCTCTTAGAACAGTTTCTTCTGGAGATAATTCAGTACCTTCAAACATCTCTCTCACCAACTCTCTAAACCATTTCATTGCTTCCGTAGAACCTCTACGGATACCAGTATCTTCAAACATTTCATCTAATGCATCAAAAATATTTTTCCTAGAAAGTATAACATCAGGAGAACCAATATGCCCACTTTGGTAAGAAGCGCGGGCGGATACAGGACCTAAACGAGAAGTTGATTCCCCAGTTGTAGTTGTTTCTTCTGTTGTTTCTTCTGGTTCTGGCATATAAATATATATGTAAATTATGGGGAAAGAGTTTCATCGGTCATGATAATAAATTTCCACCCTCTATTTTCTGCATATTCGGTAGCGGCCTTCCATTTTGCAGAGTTTATTCCCCAATTTTTTACTTCTGTAAAATATCTTCGTGTCTTTCTTTCAGGTCTTTTTGGTGCTTTGCACTGTTTTTTTGGTTTTACTTCAATTAAAAGTGTTTCTATAATTTTATCTTTGTTTTTTATTTTAACTAGAAAATCTACAAAATATCTGTGCATTCTGTTATCAATTGGTGATTTATATGGTACTATAACTTCCTCTGAGCCCCATTCTAATATGGCATCTGTTTTATCACAGTAAAGCATGAATCTTTTTTCCAATAAACTGCGATATACAATTTTTGTTGAGTCACCAATATATTTTTTGGGTTGTTTTGGTTTGTATCTTCCTTTATACGCCATATATAAATATGTATGATGTTTAAATAGTTTTAACAAGTTAAAGGAGAAATTATAATGACTTCAACTCTGCCAATCAACGAACAATACGGCGCGGCGTTCAATCCCTTCGCAGACCCAACTGCTGTTGCGCCTGCTTCTGCGCCAATGGGAGCAAGAAAAGCCCTCGAAGGATTCTGGTCACAGGAAGTAACGGGACAAGACCTTTTATTTGGTATCACCGATACAAATGTAGCGGCCCAAGTAGGCGGTGGTGGATTTGGTTCTGGGAAATTATTGGAATTTCCAGAAAATGTGGGGACTGAAGACATGAAGCATTTTGTTGTATTTAACATTTATAATGGCATAGAAAGCGCGATGAGTCCAGAAGAATTAGCACTATATGAAAGTGGAGAAACGAACGAACTTTTTGGTGGCATTGCCGTTTCCGCCACGACTTTTGGGGTTACTTCATTATTAACTGCCAAAGGAATTACTAAACTTTCAACAATGTCGACCAAACTTGCGAAATTACCAAAAGTTGGACCTTTCATTGCACTCGCCGCGGGTGCTTATGCCGCATTTAAAGTGTGGGGAGTAGGGGAACAAGCAGGCGCATATGTTTTGAATACTGAACAAGAAACGGCCGCACAAGCACAGTGGAATGAGATTAAGACTGGCATCAGGGCCGCGGCGATGGCAGAAGCAGATATAGAATTTGGTAACCCAGAGCAAACTGGTAGACTTACCAGAATAGGAAAAGCACATGTGAAGAGTATGGATACTATTGCTTTGTATATGCCTCAAAAAATTAATGCTATGTCTATTTTAGAATATGAACAACAAGATATGAGATTTATTCAAAACATAATAAATGACTGGACTGGCGCCGTTGCTAATATTGGGTTATCAACTGCGCCGAAAGTTGCTGACGAGATCGCAAGTTTAATGGGCACAAACAGTAATATTGATGTTGCTATCAAAGGTGCAATGCGAATGGCGCCCAACCCAAGAAAGCAACTTATGTTTAGAGAACCAGTTTCAAGAAAATTTGAATTTAACTTTAACCTTTCTCCAAGAAACCCCACAGAATCTGCAAGGGCGTATGAGATAATTCAAATGTTTAAAAAACATGCATACCCCCAATTGGCACAGACTGCTGGTTCGGGTGCATTCTATAGATTTCCTGCTGAATTTGAAATTAAATATTACACTATGCAAAATGGAGAACCAGTTGAAAATGATTTTCTTAATAAAATTCAAAGATGTGCGCTGAGAGAAATAAATGTAGATTATGCTTCCAGTGGTTCTTTTTCTACTTTTGAAAATGGCGCGCCAACTAATATGATTATGTCTTTAACATTTGAAGAGATGGAACTTTTAGACTCAGGACTGATAGAAAAAGGATATTAATCTATGTATTTTCAAAATTTTCCAAAAATAAATTTAAGAAACGGTACTGGAGCAACCTCTGGGGTTTCTGTAGCAGTTGATATATTAAGAAGGGCCGGATTTTCGGAAAGAGGTAAAACAGGTTCTCAACATTTCTTTAAATATAACATAAAAGATGGAGAAACTCCAGAATCTTTATCAAATTCATTATACGGTTCATCAAATTATCATTGGGTCGTCCTTATGTTTAATGATATAATCGACCCATTGTTCGACTGGCCTCTTAGTACAAACAAATTTGAAAAATTTTTAAAGAAGAAATATAAAGGTGTGACTTTATATTTGGGTGAGGGTATAACTGGGACTTTTAAATTTGGGGATACAGTCGCTCTTATGACCACCAGTAGTGGTGAAACTGGTTGGGGAGGAGTGGTAGAAGAATATGACCCAACATATAGAAAGTTAGTAATATCTGAATTGGGAATGGGTGAAAATTTTAAAACTCAAGACCACATTCAAGCATACAACTCTGATGGTGGTACAGACTGGAATCAATATGTTGCGGGTGCTACAATAGAAAGAGTTGTATCCGATTCTACACAGGCGTTACATCACTTTGGGACAAGTGGGTCTGCAACTGCTGGATATGATGATATTGGCGGTGGTACTGCTACCGCGTCTATGTGGTTAGACCCTCTTTCAAAATACAACGGAATTACTCAAGTTTCTTTGGCTGACGGTGCTACAATTGGAGGAACTTTAATAGGTGGATATTCTTTTAATAGTGTGGACGATTATGTAATAACTAATGAAAAGTATGAGTCAGATTTAAATGAATCCAAAAGAAGCATTTATTTGTTAAGACCAGAATATATTCCCTCCATTAATGATGAATTTAAAATGTTGATTAGAAAATAATGGTAGATACAAACTTTGGACAAAATACTGACGACTATACTCTTGGCGGGTTCGACCTTGAAATGTATAACCGGCATCACGATGTTCGTATTGATGATGTTAGAATTATATCATTAAATGGGTTGGATGTTAGTATAATAAACCATTTGGATTTTTTTGAATTACATGAAGATATATTTGAATGTACTTTATCTGGTAGAATTTCATCACTTGATGTTAGTAACCTACCAACAACTTTATGTTTAACTGGACATGAATTACTGGTAATCACTTTTGGTACTCCTGGATTACCGAGAATTACACAAGTTTTTACTATAGATAAAATTTCTGATAAAGTCCAATTGGATGATAAAAAATCACAAATGTATGATTTGCATTTTGTTAGTTCTTCTTTTATAAACAATATATTCAAAGGAGTTAGTAAATCATATTCTGGGACTATTTCCTCTACTGTAAAATCAATTTTCCAAACTTATATCAATCCAGACATTAGTTCAAATGCTATAAAAATAAATACTGAACAAACTATGGGAGATTATAAAGTAGTTATTCCTGGATGGAAACCCAATGTTGCAATTAATTGGTTAAGAAGAAAAGCAGTATCACTTGGACACTATCCAAGTTCTAATTATGTTTATTATCAAGACTTGGATGGATTTAATTTTGTTTCTTTGGCATCATTATATAATAATCCTGTAGTAGCAACATATTCATCACTTCCTATTAGGTCTTCTGAGGCTAGAGAAGAAGATGGTCCAGAAATGGATTTACAAAAATCTTTAACTAATATCGAAAGAATATTAGTCAAAGGTTTCGACCAAAGTAGAGAATCATTAAATGGAACATGGTCTTCTACATTACTAATACATGATATAACTACTAAATCGTATGAAAACTTTTTGTATTCTTATAATAAAGATTTCCAACCAACGAAAACCTTAAACGGATATCCACTATTACCACAATTAACAGACCATTTTTCAGTACAACCAAATGCAAGGAATTATATGACACCAAAACACACTGGAATACATGGTGGTGTTAGTGATGTAGATGGTCTTAAAACTATAGATTATCCAGATAATGAAGCAACATGGAATCACTTACAACAACATGATGCCGAATTAAATCATTTACAATTTAATTCTATTGAAATTGTTGTCGCTGGAGATACAAATAGAAGAGTGGGACATAAAGTTGCAGTACAAGCACCAGATATAACAGGTGATGAAAATAATAGCGGTTTAGATACTATGGTTAGTGGAATTTATTTAATCACAAAAATAAAACATGTAATAACCCCGAACAGTGGGCATCAAATGCATATGAGATTGTGTAAAGACTCATATGCATGGGGTCTACCAAATGAGTTTGAGTTTGAAGGTGGTGACGAAGAAGGAATTGGTGGGGTGTATCATGCTTAATTATATGGGAAAAGATTCTTTCGTTTGGTTTATGGGTGTTGTGGAAGACAGACAAGACCCATTAGAACTTGGAAGGTGTAGAGTCAGATGTTTAGGATTACACACTCAAAATAAAATTGACATACCCACTGAAGATTTGCCTTGGGCAACACCAGTGCAACCTATGACTTCGGCATCTATGAATGGAATAGGACATACTCCATTGGGTCCTGTAGAAGGTTCATGGGTTGTAGGATTTTTTAGAGATGGAGCCAATGCACAAGACCCAATATTAATTGGAACTGTTGGGGGAGTACCACAAGTTGAATCAGATGTAGAATCTGGATTTAATGACCCAAATGGAAAATATCCAAAATCAGATTTCTTAGGAGAACCAGATGTTAATAGACTTGCAAGAGGAATAACACAAGGAACTATAGTAGATTCTAAACTTGAAGATGCACAAAAACTTAAAGATATTCCAACTGCAAATAACGCACAGGGAACATGGTTTGAACCCATGACACCTATTGGTGCTACTTATCCATATAATAATGTTTATGAATCCGAAAGTGGTCACATTCAAGAATTTGATGACACAGAAGGTGCAGAGAGAATTCATACATATCACAAATCTGGAACTTTTGAAGAAATTCATCCTAGTGGACATAAAGTTACAAAAGTAAAAGGTGAAGATTATGAAATTTCTATGGGTAATAAATTCGTACACATAAAAGGAAATGCAAATGTTCTCATAGGAGATGATGAGAATGCGAGCAACTTGACTCTTTATGTCAAGGGAAATGTTGATATGCAAGTAAATGGTAATGTAACAGAAAAAATTAAAGGTAATGTCGAACAGACTGTTGAAGAAGGTAATGTTGCCATTAAAAGTGAAACTGGAAATATTGAAATAAACTCAGAAGGAAATCTTAAACTTTATAGTGGTGGAGAGATGGAAATTTCGTCTGGTGGTCCGATGAGATTAAGAGGTTCGTCAATTGATTTAAATTAGGAGAGAGAGATGGGACTTGGAATTACAAGAGCATATTTAGATACAGCAGGAGGCGTTGTGTTGACTGGCGCGAGTACAGTAAGAGTTAATGGTTTGCCTGTTGCGTTGGATGGAGCATCAGTTTCAGGACATGGTAAAAGTCCACACAGTGGTCCTAGAGTGATTAAAAGTTCATCGACTGTTAGAGCAAATGGAAGAGGAGTTGTTCGTCAGTCTTTAGATATTGCAAGTTGTGGTCATCCGTGTAGTGGTTCGGGTAATGTTAGGGCAGGAGGTTAATTATGGGCGTTTTTCCAACAACAGGATGTAGTATACAGGCAGCGAAATATACGGATGCTGAAAAAGATTTAATTCAAACAGTTATGGATGGTAATGCATTTGCAAATCCAGTAAAGGGTTCTATGGATGCAACAAATACTTCAATATCTGAAACACAGAGTTTGCTTAATTCTGTCGCATGGCCAAATTTACCACAGTGGTCTGCATTATCTGCATCAATCTCTTCTTTGTCTAGTCAAATAGGTTCATATAATACACATTCAAACAGAATATCTGGCAAAAGTTTAAACGCATTAGGTCCTAACAATGAACCAGGATTTATGGGTCTTTATGGAATTGCATCTGCAAATAATAATGCAAGAGAATCTATACTAGAAAAAAATGAAGATAATTTTAGTCCAATCTTTAATAGTATACTTGGTCCAGCATCTAGTGTTTTAAATTCTGTAAATGATACAATTAATAATTCTGTAAAAGATTTAATTTCACTTAATCTTGGGGTCACATCTAGTGGTTACCCAGGTGGATTCACATCAGCAGTTGCGGAAGTACAAACACTAATCAACGATGCATCTACCTCGGTGGCAAATCTTATAACAGAAGATAATAGTTCTTACACTTCAGCACTAAGGTATGTGGAAAAATTTAGTTTAGGTAATATGATAATGAGTAGCACACAAGACCCATGTTTTGGTGGAAAATGTATGGACAGTGTACTTACACCCGGCGTTAAAGCAAAATTAGAAATTGTTGAATCGGAAAAAAATCCTACATAATAGTAAAAAAAGGAAGTTTTATGAAACCAGAAATTTGGGACATGTTTATAAAAATTGGGCTTTCGTTCGGTGCTGTACTTACCGGTCTAGTTACTTTTTTTATAACCCATAAGAAGAAAAAAAAGAGGGTGAAGTCTTCCAATATTATATCCCCAATATTAGATTATTCTGATTCTTTCTGGACAGTTCACTCTTCTATACAAGAATCTTTGACAGAATTAAGGGTGATGTCAGATTGTGCAAGGACTCAGTTAATACAGTTTCATAATGGGGGAAGGTTTATTGATGGGATGAGTATGAAAAGGCTTTCTCTAACCCACGAATCTTTGGCAAATGGAGTTGCTGGCGACCAAAGGAGAAGTCAAGATTTACTTATGAGTATGTTTTTGCTATTTTTAAGTAGAATTAAAGAAGATAACGCCGCTATTCATTATGTTGCAGATTTAGAAGAATCATACACCAAACAATATTTTGAATTTTCTAACACTGTAGCATACTCTGTTTTGCCTATTAAAAAAGAAACGGTTATTGTAGGATATGTGATGGCGCATTGGTGCAGAGAAGAAAAAGCAGATATGGCAGACATAGAAATTGTTGATGATTGGATGCACAGGACACAAAGATTAATTGAAGTAGATTTAACAAATGAAGGGCATAAAATATAAAAATGGGGCATAAATAATATAATGGCTGGTATTTCAGATTATAACAGATATAAAGATTTAGACTTGGATTTTATACCTCATCCAGTGTCTGGTGATGTCGTGCAAAAAGTTGGAGCAGATGCTGTTAAAAGGTCTGTAAGAAATTTGATATACATGAGAATTCACGAAAAGCCTTTTCAACCACATATACATTCTACTGTTAGAAATCTTTTGTTTGAGCCAGCAACCCCATTAATAACTATTCAATTAAAAAAATCAATTAGTGAAGTACTAACAAGAAACGAACCAAGAATTAAATTAATAGAAGTTGGGGTACAGGGGCATGAAGAGAGTTATAAGATAACTATAAGGTATGGTATTAAAAATCAACCAAAAGTGGAAACAGTGCTACTAAATTTAAAGAGGTTACGATAATGGCAAATGACAGAAAAATTAAAGTGAATGAATTAGATTTTCTTACTATAAAAGAAAATTTAAAAAATTATCTTAGTGGTCTTGATGAATTTAGTGATTTTAATTTCGAGGGTTCTGGAATTTCTATACTTCTAGACCTTCTTTCTTATGTGACCCATTATCAAGGATTTTATAATAATATGGTCGCGAACGAAATGTTCTTGGACAGTGCAATAAAAAGAACTTCAGTTGTTTCCCATGCAAAATCTCTAGGATACACCCCATCGTCTAAAACTTCGGCCGAGGCTATTGTAGATATTACTATAAATGACGATACAACGACTACAACAACATTAACAAAACGGTCAAAATTTACATGTCAAAGGGACGGAACTAGTTATACATTCACCAACCAAGATGCCGGCGATTTTGAAATATTAAATGATACTCAAAAAATAATAAGAAATGTAACACTAAAAGAAGGTACATGGAGGAATCAAAGTTTTGTAGTTGATAATAATATTGATACTCAAAAGTTTATAATTTCTTCCAAAGATGTTGATATGTCTACTTTAGGTGTTCGTGTCCAAACTTCTATTAATGACACAACTGGATATACAGATTCGTGGTCTGCTGTATCTGATATTACAAGTCTTACAAGCACCACCAAAGCATATTATACACAAGAAGTAGAAAATGGATTATATGAAATATATTTTGGTGATGGTATTCTTGGAACTAAATTGTCTGATGGTAATGTAATTGTTCTTGAATACTTAATTACAAATGGAGTTTTGGCAAACGATATTGGTTCGCAAGATACGACTTACTCTAGAACATTTAGTTCTTCTGATTCTACAATTGCAAGTATAAATGTAGTTTCTGCATCATCGGGTGGTGGAGGAAAAGAAAGCATTAATGAAATTAAATTTAATGCGCCCAAAGCATTCCAATCTCAAAATAGGTCCGTCACAACCAACGACTATAAAACATTTATATCTCAAAATTATAGTAATGCCAGCGATGTATTCGTTTGGGGAGGAGAAAATAATAATCCACCAGAATATGGAAAGGTATTGATTTCTGTTAAACCCACCAGCGGAAGTGTGTTAAGTCAAGAAGAAAAATTGGGTTTACAAAACTTATTAAAAACACAAAATCTTGTTAGTATAATCCCAGAAATTGTAGACCCAAATTATATCTACCTGAAAGTAAAAAGTAATATTTCATATGATTCTAATACCACAACAAAAAGTACAAGTGATATTAAAACATTAGTCGATTCTTCTATTATATCATATTCTGTTACTGAACTTGAACAATTTAATAGAAATTTTAGATATTCTAAATTTGTAAAAGTTCTTGATGATGCGGATGATTCTGTTCTAGGAAATGAAACTTCTATTAAAATACAAAAAAGAATAGAGGTAACGGTTGGTGAGGCAAAAACATATACCATAGAGTTTGGTAATAAAATTTATCATCCACATGCTGGTCATATGCCTGTAATTGAAAGTAACGCCTTTACATATACCAAACTTGATGGGACTATTGTAGATGCTTTGTTAGACGATGACGGAGAAGGAAATATCAGAATATATGAAGTTATCAATGCGGTAAAGTCATATCTAAATGAAACTGCTGGTACAATAGATTATGGTGCAGGTATAATTTCATTAAAAGACTTTATGCCTGTTTCTGTTGATGGAACACTTTTGAAAATAGATGTTGTTCCAGAAAGTAAAGATATTATATCTGAAAGAAATGGAATTATTTTAATAGACTTAAATGATTCTGATTCTGTTCAAACTGTTGTGGAATCTTATTCTCCTTATAGTATTAATAGTAAATCGTCATCTGGTAGTGTTTCTGTTTCTTCTAGTAGTTCCAGTGGTTCAGGATATTAATAGATGCCACTAATTATAGGACAAGGTGGAGGTGCTGGACAGGACCAGGAGCCGTATACATTTGTATCTCTTCTTTCGGGTGCAACAGCAAGTATAAGTAATAAAATTTCCAGTGTTGTATCTGAAATATTGCCTGGTTTTGTTGATAACAACCATTCCAAATTTGTAGACTTTATGGAAGCATATTATGAATGGACGGAACAAAATGAAAATCCTCACGGAACTTCTGTCGCTTTGATTGATTTAATTGATGTTGATAAAAGTTTAGATTCTTTTATTGAATATTTTAAAGATGTCTATATTAAAGATTTTCCTAAAAACCTTGCAGTCGATTCTTCTGGTAATGTCTTAAATGAAAAAACAATTATTAAAAATATCAGTGATTTTTACGGAAGTAAAGGAACAGAAAAATCATATAAGTTTTTTCTAAGAATTTTACACGATAGTGATGTTGAATTTTATTATCCCAAAGAAGATATACTTCGTGTGTCTGATGGCAAATGGATAGAAAAAAAATCACTTAAAGTTACAAGCAACAACGGTTCAAAATTATTTGACTTGGCAAAGAAAACAATCACCCAAAAAGATGCCATCGGAAGTGGGGTGTTATCTGAAGCATCTGCAACCGTAGAATCTATACTTCAATATAATGTCGAACAATATTTCGTAACAGAATTGTTTCTAACAGATATAAATGGCACATTTCTTCAGGGAAATAAAATTGAAGGTTTAGATGATGATAATAATAAAATTCAAGAAGATATTTATTCTGTTCCGAGCGTCATTAATATTCATTCTAGAGGAGCAGGATATAGGTCTGGGGATACGGTAGCAATTGATGAAACTTCTAATGAATATATTTCTGGTAAAGGGGCAAAAGTTGAAGTTGATAAAGTTGATAAGAGTGGTGCAATACAAAGTGTTGTAATTAAAAATTTCGGTACAAACTATACAACCAATACATCAGACGATACTGTTCCAGTATATTTTCGTTCAACTTCTGGTGATGGTACTGCATCAGGAAATGCTTCGTTGAAAGCATTATGTGTTTATCCTGGATATTGGTTGAACAATGATGGTAAATTGAGTTCAAACAAATATTCAAGAGATAATGAAAAATATTGTGAGTTCTCTTATGTTTTAAAAGCAGAAATTGCTTTGGAAAGTTATAAAAACCAAGTTTTAAAAACAATTCACCCCAGCGGAACAAGATTATTTGGCAATATTTCTTTACTTAATACAGTATCTAGTACTGTTCCATATCACACAGAAATTGTTTCAAAGGTCCCTCCTCTTGTGGGACATTACACACCGTACACTTTAGACACACACGACAATTTGAGAGGTGCGACTGGTTCTGGTTCTGTCATAGATTTATATCCTGGAGGATTTAATCCTGGCGCGACTTCTGCTGGTCATTGTTTAGGAAATACTGGAGGCAGACTAGCATTAACATCGGGTGGTACTGGTGGTTTTACTTTAGGTTGTATGGTAATTGGAGATAGTGTAACTGGTTCGAGTAGTGGTGCGACTGGTATAGTTTTTGGGTGGAGCAGAAGTACTTCTACAGGTGGTGTGTTGTTTCTTAAAGTGGGTGGTACTGGAGGACCTCTAGGATTTACAGCAGGTGAACGAGTGGATATTGGGAAGAGTGGTTCAACTGGTATTATTGGCGGTGGTGGTGGTATAACTGGCAACTGGGTAGGAGTTGGTAACGGAACAGTTTTGGAAGATGTTGCAACTGTACATGTTACTGGTCCTGCTGGCGGATTAAGTTCTGGTGCGACATCATCACAAGAAAGTGGAATAACCCATTGGATAATTAATGCATCTTTTCAGTCAGCATATGCTGGAGCAGACTCCGTAAATATTACTGAAACATTACTTGTTAAAACCTTTACACACACAAGCCCGTACACAGCAGGATATGATTATTCTATAGGAAATGCTGTACAACAGCAAGACCTTAATAATCTGGGGATTTCTGCATCTGGTATTGTACAAGATTGGATTCCACCTGCGTCTGGTGGTACAGGTGGAGTTTTAAAAATTCAGCAAATTGGTACACATAATTTTGCAGGTGGTACAATATACGAAATAAATAATTATAATGGAACTATATCCATAACAAATCATTTTGCAGTACAAGGGTCTGACGAAACAATTAGAAATAAAATTAAACATTTAAAACTGGAAGATATTGTTCAGATACCTGCCGCGGGCAGTGATCGTTGGATATATCATAGTGGAGATAGTGAATCTGGTGTTACTGGTGGGTACACTCAAGGCGCGTGATATATAGTATAGGAGATAAACATGGCATCTGATGCATTAAAACAAGAATTTAAAACAACCTTCGCTAGTAATTTCGAGAAGGCTTTTGACAATGATTCTGATGACCAATACTTCTTGGTGTTTGGTAAAGTAGACAGTTGGGCAACCACTGAACCTGCATCTGCTGGACCCTATGGTACAGCGAATGATAATACTCCGCCGTCTAATATAGATTCCACAGAAAGAGGATTTCAGGCTCTTAGAGATTCTGTTGGAGCAAAGAGAATTTCTTCTAGAAACATTTATAGAATGATTCTTAGAAATAACTGGACATATGGAATTACATATGACCAATATGATTCATCTGAAGACCTGTTTGGTACTGCTTCTGGAACTCAAAAAAGATTTTATGTATACACATCTACTGGCAATGTTTATAAATGTATAGGAAATACTGGTGCAGGTGCAGAGGGACCGGTTTCGCAGTTTGAACCTGCTCATACTATATCAGATGTTGTTACATTAGAAGATGGATATAGATGGAAATTTATTTACAAAGTAACAGACGACAGTAAAGACTTTTTGACTAACGAATATATTCCAATTCAATATACCAATACAGATTCAGATACTTTTTTAAATCAATGGAATGCTCAACAAAGTTCGGTTAAAGGAACTATAGAGCATATTAATATAACTGCACCATCAAGTGCTTTTGTTCCCGCACAGTGGATAAAATCTACTCCTCCAAACACAACAAAAGAGATTCAAGAAAATTCACCAGCCGGAGTAACATATGCTCATCTAGATGAGATGCCGCAAACCAATGATTATTATGTTGGATATTCTCTTTACATTAGTTCTGGTCCTGGGACAGGACAAAAAAGAAAAATTGTAAAATATACAAATGATGGAAGAAAAGCAGAATTTAATATTCCCTTAACGGAAGCAATTTCTTCGGGAGATGGTGGGTTTTTACAATCAACATATCAAATTATGCCGAATATTGTTTTGGAGGGTGATGGTAACAGTGCAGACGCACTTGCCGTAACCGACTCGGATGGTCGTTTGACTGGTGTATCAATTTTAAACACAGGAGAAAATTATACCGTAGTAGTTCCTAAAATATTACCTATTGGAGTTTCTGGTGGTGATATAGGAACTAATGATATTCAAGGACCAACCTTAACTTGTGAAATTTCTCCTGGAAATGGTCATGCATTTAATTCTATTCAAGATTTCCAAAGTGATAAAGTAATGATTAGAACAGTTGTAAAAGGAACGGATTCAAACTTTGTGGCTGGAAGTCAAGATATCAGACAAGTTATGTTGGTTAAAAATCCAAAAATTAATGGCGGAACATATGATGGATGGACTGCCGGTTCTGAAATTTCTAGAAGAAAGCAATTAACCGTTGCAAAACCATATTTTTCAACTGTGGGATTTTCTGATGGTTCTTTCCTTTCCTCAACAGGTAAAACTGGCGATACTGTTATGGGAGAAAATACTAAAGCAACGGGTCTTATTCAAAGTTGGACTTATAGTGCGGCTAATCCATCATTAGGAACACTGGAACTCACAAATGTACGAGGAAATTTTGAAGTGGACACTCCAGGTAGCAATTTAACTAGAATTGTTTTTTCTGATGATGCAACGGGAACAACTAGTGATTTTGTATTAGGTAGAACAGTAAAACAACATAATGGTTTAGCAGGACCAAGTGGTGCAACCGCGGTTGGAAAAGTTCATGCATGGAATGCTTCTACTGTTGCAGAAACACACCGGCCATTTGAACTCATTGTTGATGTTTCTGCAAACTCCTTTGTTGATGACCAAGTAGTAACAGAATATGGTGCAGATGGGAATGCGAGTTCCAATACATGGACCGGAACTAATGTTGTAGAAAGAAAAATGGGAGAACTCCTTAAACACCATAGTTCTATTCAAGGACTCACCTTTGAATTTTATAATAATTCAGATGGTCATCAAAATATTGCTAGAGCAAATCAATTGACTGATGTTCAGGACGAAGAAACACTTGAAAAATCATATAGACTTACAACAAAACTTGAAATAATAGATTCTAGTGGCTCTCCAGATTTAGCATCAGATACCTATACTGCTGATACGATATTCCAACAAGAACATCTTAGTAATACAGGTGGAGCAACTTCTGGTATAATCACAACTGGTAAAATAGTTTCTTGGTCTGCCAGTGAGGATGGTTCAAGTGGAGCCCTATATCTCAATGATGTTAGAGGAAGTTTTGTAACTGGTGGTTTTAGTAGTGGCTCAAGAACAAATGATGGAATAACTTTTGTTACAGAACCAGAATTACAAATAGGGTCTGGAGAAGTCTTATATATACAGAATATAAGGCCTATTTCTAGAACTGCCGAACAAGACGAAGAAATTAAAATATTGATAGGATTTTAAAATAAATGGTATACGACCCAACACTTTTCAATACAAACCCATACTACGATGACTTCAATGAAGATAAGAAGTTTCTTAGGATGCTATTTAATCCTGGAAAAGCCGTTCAAGCAAGAGAATTAACTCAACTCCAGACAGTAATACAAAACCAAGTACAGAGATTTGGTGACCATATATTAAATAATGGGTCAAGGGTAGTTGGTGGAGAAATTTCTAATCAAGATGTTTCTTTTATAAGATTTCAGAAGGATAGCCCTGCTTATGGAGCAACAGGAGAAATTGATGTAACTAATTTTTATGGAACTGATTTGGTTATAGATTCTGGAACTTCCGATGATACTAGAAGAGCAAAAGTTCTTCATGGTATTACTTCAGACATGTCAACAAATGATGATTATTATATTTTATGTGTACAATATATAAGTGGTGGTAGTGGAGGTGCAGAGCAATTTGCAGATGCTGAAGTTGTAAAGGGAATTTGTGGTAGTAATGTATACAAAGCACGGATTGCTGACCGAAATAATGTAGATTCTACAGATGCATTGAATTATGATGGTGTAACTGGAACTGCTAAACTTACAACAATAAATGATGGTGTCTTCTTTGTTGATGGATTTTTTGTAAAAAATGATATTCAATCCGTTTCTCCTTATGGTTTAACAGGAGAAAGTTTAAACATCAGAAACTTTTCTTCTCCAACAAGCAGAATAGGATTTACTACAGAAAAAACAATTATATCTGCAACTGATGATTATACTTTGCGTGACCCCGCATCTGGCGCATATAACTTTAATGCTCCTGGCGCAGACAGATATAAGATTGATTTAAAAGTTGATTTTAAAAATTTCGAGAATCATGCGACCGCCGGTTCTACTGCTTTTGGTGATTTAAACTTTTTTGAAATTGTCAGATTTGTCAATGGTGCAGTTCAACTTAAAAAACAATACAGTGATTATTCAGAAATTGAAAAAACTCTTGCAAGAAGAACTCATGACGAGTCTGGTTCATATACAGTAAAACCCTTTGAAATTAATCTAAGAGAATCATTAGATACTTTGGGTGGAGTGTATAGTGAAGGAGCAGGCGGAAAGTCTGGTTCAGTTGCCGTTGGACTAGAATCTGGCAAAGCATATGTTTTTGGTTATGAATTAGAAACTCAAGGTACTCAATATATTTTAGTTGATAAGGGTCGTTCAGCAGACAGTGTTGCTTCCCAACCTATGGGTTCGGTTAAATTTGGTCAATATGTAAAGGTAAAGGGTGGTATCACCCCGGGCGGTAAAGGAACTTCTTCTGGAATTGGAATGAGTGGGGCACTAACTGGTGGATTCCCAATATCAGATTATCCAAAGATTAGATTGCAAGACCCAAGTGGTGCTACTGGTACTGCTAGAGTAAGAATGTTTGAACAACTGAATGACTGGGGCAGTTATGGCGATTCTATGACTGGCGATGACCAAACTTATAATATGTATTTGTTTGATGTTCAATTGGGTGGAATTACTGCATTTGGTAATGTTGTAAAATTTGGTGGTGGAACTACACTGGGTTCTGGTAGTCTTACAGCAGGATTTGTTGTTGCAACTGGAGGAACAAATGCAAACGGTACTGCACTGTTTGAACCAAGTTATAATTCTTCAATTTTCCCTGTTCCAATTGGAAACTCTGTAAATAATGTAAGTGATTTAACCTATACCATACTTAAAACTTTTAATATTTCTCAGACTACTGCATCAAATCAGATTAACCTAGATTCGGGAGATAACTCTTTATCCTTCGCCGCGGCTGCATATGGAATACTTAACCCATCAGAGAAATTTTCAAAATACTTGTTAGTATGTAAAGATGGCGGTAGTTTAACTATGGGTTGCTCTGGTGAACGAATGCTAACAGACTCCATTCGTTTTGAAGTTCCTTCTACAAGTACAAACACATTAAATATTGGTGTTGGTGATGGTACAAGTGGACTCCTTCCTATAGGAAATTATTCATTAACTGCTACTCTAAATGTGGGTAGTCCATTCTTACACAGAACAAAAACATTTATAAAAACTACTGATGAAGGAAGCACATCCGAACACATTTTTGGTGCAAATGGAAATGCTTCTGGTTTGTCGGGTTCGACTGGTTCGTACCATATTACATTGGACCATCATGACATTTATGATATAGAATCTATTACTGACCGAGGGGATGGTACTAGTGCAACCAAATTAGGAATTTCTGGTACTGACTTGAAGGCAGCCTTTTTACTTGATAATGGACAAAGAGATAACTACTATGATTATGGTAGAGTCTACTTAAATCCGTCATGGGGTACTGGTGGCGGTGCTATGACCGGTGATATTAATTTATTAGTAACATATTCTAGATTTAATCACAGTGATGGTGTAGGACCATTTATTGTAAATTCTTACAACCACACTACAGGAATTTCATTCGATAATATTCCAATATATACAAGTCCAAATACAGGTAAGAGTTATTCTTTAAGAAATTGTATAGACTTCCGTGGAACGGTTCAGTCGGATAATACAATCAATCCTCTTGGTTTAATACCAAAACCGTCTGCCTCTAATGCATTGGTGGATTATGAATATCATCTATCCAGAATCGATAAAATTATTCTTACAAAAGAAAGACAATTTGATGTAATAAGGGGAATCCCTTCTTTAAATCCTCAAGAACCGCCTGACCGTGATGATGCGATAACATTATATGTTTTAACTATTCCTGCTTACACATATAATGTTGGTGATATAACTTCAAAATTTGTAGAAAATAAACGATACACTATGCGTGATATCGGTTCAATAGAAAAGAGAGTTGAAAATCTAGAATATTATACTAGTCTTTCTCTTCTTGAACAAGAAACCGAAGGAAGGTCAATATTAGATTCTTCTGGTAATGATATATTTAAAAATGGTATAATGGTAGATGCTTTTAGAGGACACTCTGTTGGTGATGTTTTAAATTCAGATTATGTCTGTTCTATTGATTATGAAAACGGTCACTGTAAGCCTCCATTTACCAGTAACTCTTTGAAATTAGAAATGACATCAAATGATTCTGGTATTACTATGTCCCCTGCTGGCGTAGTATCTTTGGCATACAGTGTAAACAATTCTTTTGTGTGGCAAAGTCTAGCAAGTGGAAATGTTTCAGTAAATCCATTTAGTATTCCTTCTTTTATGGGACATGTTAAATTTAATGACCCGTTTGATGAATGGTATGACCAGTCCAGCGAACCTGTAGTTAAAATTAACACCCAAGGTGAAAACGATAGATGGAAAGTCAATAACGAAAGTAGTGGATATGGATTTGGAACTCAATGGAATGATTGGGAAGTCATGTGGTCTGGTAGAACGGTTACAAAAAATGACCTCTATAATAACAGAGGTAGAGATTACCTAGATGCATTCAGTACAGGTTCTACAGCATCTAATATAGAGAGTAGAATTAAATTGGCAGAGTCATCTGCGATTCGTTCAACAGAAACACAAAAAACTAATGAAGGTCGTTCTGGAATTAGAGTAAGAAAATTGCCAGAGAGATTAGAAAAAATTGTAAATAATAAAATTGTGGATGTTAGTGTTGTATCATATGCTAGGGCAAAAACCCTCACATTAAGTGTATATGGAATGAAACCATATTCGAGAATATATCCTTTCTTTGAAGGAGATGATGTAACTAGTTATTGTGGAGTGAGTGCAGGTATCGGTGCTTCTGGTGGGGAAATTCACACTGATTCTGAAGGTAAAGTTATAGATGCATTCTTCTCTGTTCCTGCATCAACTTATAGAACAGGAGAAAGAATATTAAGATTTACAGATAGTTCATCGAACACTCTTTCTGAAACAACAACGGCCGCAGATGGTATTTATTATGCAACTGGTATTTCTTCACAAAGAGAGGGCGATTTAATATCAACTAGACCAATCGTTAGCAGAAGACAAGTTGTAAATGATGAATCTATTATGAGAGATGCATTTGACCGAGAAAGATATATCAATACAAGTACAAATAGTCTTTGGTTGGACCCTCTTGCACAAACAATGACTGTTGATAGAAATACATATCCAAACGGTTCATACATTCACAGTCTTGATTTATTCTTCCAAAGTATAGATGAAAATGTTCCAGTTACTGTAGAGATAAGACCAACAATTGGTGGGTATCCACACTTGTCGCAATCTTTACCATTCTCAACAGTTTCATTAATTCCAGATTCGAGTGAAGTTCGTTCGGATTATCCTAACGAAGAAACATATACTAGATTTACATTCGATAGTCCAGTGTATATGGCTCCGGGAGAATATTCTATATGTGTAAAAAGTAGTAGTGGTTCATATAAACTTTATATGGCAGAACTAGGACAAACAGTATTAGATACTGGAGTTGTAATTTCTGAACAACCACATAACGGTACTTTGTTCACTCCCCAAAACACTGGAATTTCTGTTCCTAATACAAATAAGGCATTGAAATTTAAACTTAATAATTGTAGTTTCACTACAGAAGGAAACGCTTCTTTTGAAATCCCTGCGGATGAGTATGCAAGAGAAGTTACTGCTTCATCTTTAATTACAGATGTGTTGAAAGTTAATTCGGGAGAATATACAGCAAAAAATACATCAATAAGTCATAATTTTGACCTTGGTGGTCTTGCGGGAGAATCTATAATTAATAATGAAAACATTTATCTTGCAGACCCGAAATCTATGGCAAGCACGGTAGACACAAATGCATTTAAATTAAATTCTACATTAACTACTACAGATTTTTGGGTATCTCCTGTGATTGATTCAAAAAGATTAGAATTTATAAGTGTTCATAACCTTGTTAATACAAGCACAAACACATCTATAAATGGTGAATTGGATGCGAATGCACATTCTTCGGATGCTTCTCTATATGGTGATACACCGGGGAGTGATAACCCAACACTAAGAGAAGGTGCCGCGGCGAGGTACATCACAAGAAGAGTTACTTTGGCGGATGGATTTGAGTCTAATAACTTTAAAGTATTATTGGCAGTAAATAAACCGGCAGAGGCAACTGTTCAAGTATTCATCAAACCTCTTGGAACGGAAGATGATACTCCGTTTGAAGAAGTAGCATATACTCAAATGACAGAAGATTCTACTATTCCTGATTCTGCAAATGACTATGATTTTAATGATACTACTTTCTCTTTGAGTAGTACATTTGACAGTGATATAAAAACTTTTGCTATCAAGGTTTGTATGTATAGTTCTTCTTCGACAAAAGTTCCATCCATTAGAGATTTTAGGACAATTGCTTTGGCATCATAATATGAATAATTCTACAACAATAGAAAATAGAAATGATATCATTAGAGATAACCACTCCAAAGCAATTCTTAATACAGATTTAGAAGGCCTTAATGCATGGAAAAAGAGAAAAGAAAAAAGTAATCAGGTTGAGCGTCACGAAAATGATATAAATATTATAAAGAATGAAATTAGTGAAATTAAATCTATGGTTCAAGAAATAATAAAGGGACTTAATTAATGCCCGCATCAGATGATAATACAGTAAATATTACTCCTTTAGTGTTAGGTGATACATTCTACGAATGGATGCAAGTTACCAATAGAGATATTATTGGAAAACTTAATGAAATAACTGCCTATTCTGTAACAGGTGGTGATGGTGTCAGTGCTACCACTAATCAAAGTGGTCAAGTTCAACTTGAAATTGCATCAAATGTTACAAAGGGTATCACCTTTCATGGTGATGTTGTATTTGGCGGAACAATTACTAGAATTAATTCTATAGAACTTTCTGTTGATGACTTCAATATTGTATTGGGTGCAGTTCAAGGTGAGGCTGGTACAGCAGATTCATATATCGGCAACTCTGGTGGTGGTGGAATGATTTTAACAAGAAGTCAAGGGGCTTCTGCGGAATTTTTATGGAAACCACAACCTGATTATGGTGCATTAAAAGCGGCGGGATGTTCCGGCGCATGGCATAGTAACCAGAATATTGCATTCACTGGTGGTTGTGCTTTAATGTCTACAGATGACAAATTAAAATTCAAAACAAACAGTGGAACTGGTTCTGGACTTATGATTTCTACTGGTGGATTGCCAGGAAATTGTGGTCCAGGTTTTGAAAATGCATACTCTATGAAATTGTCCCATATGGGAACAGGATGTACTGGAACTACACAAGGAATATTCTTTGACGAAGATGGAATGGTTAGAATATATGATGGTGTAAATAAGAAAGTATTCACATATGCATCACACGGATTCACATTCGGTCACGCTGTTAGAATTGGTGCTGGTGGTACTTGTCAATTAGCACACGCAGGAACTAAAGCAGATGCGGAAGTATTTGGTATAGTATCTGAAGTACTAAACGCAAATCAGTTTGTGGTTACAATGAACGGTGAAATTCATGGTTCTTTTACCACCGCACTTGGTGGTGTTGCAGGTTCTACACTTATGCCAGGTGATGCATACTTCCTTTCTGGAAGTGGAGGCGGTAGTGGAGAAATAACAAGTACTGAAATTACAGATGCAGGTATGATTAGAAAACCAACACTGATTGGTTTGGGTGCAACAAGTGGATATGTAGTACAATATGTTGGTGCAAGAATTGCCGCGGAATCAGACAGTGGTGCGCCAGTAGTGAAAAGAATTAGTGTCAACGCGGATGCTACCTCGAACCATGGGTCGGTTGGTATATCGGCAGTCAACGCAGCCGCTGGAAGGTATACTATAACACATAACTTTGGGACAACTTCATATACAGCCGTTGCATCTTGGGCGGGTGGTGCTGAAGGCAGGGTTTCAACTTATTCAAAGTCTTCAAATGATTGTGAAATAAGAACATATGGTTCTGATATGTCCACGCTGACAAACAATGCATTTGAATTATTATTAGGAAAGGATGTAACATAAATGGGTAGTGCAAGAACAGTAACAGGTGTAGGTCCCAGATTTTGTTTTACATTTGCGGGAACTGGTGGTGCTGGTGTGACCAACTTATCTGTAGATAATCATATTGGTACAGTTACTGCTTGGCGACAGCCGGCTAGTAATGGAGTGTATGGTATAGAACACAATTACGGAAGTACCGCATATGCTGTTAATATAAACTGCGAAAGAGCGGCTGGTGCTTGGGGTAATGTTACAATAAATTATCGTGGTACTACAGGATGCACCTTTGAGGTTAGAGATTTGGGGGCGGCCGCAGTTGATGCGGCATTCGTACATTGCACAATACATGATGCAGGAGGATAATTATAAATGGCAAATTCAGCATTTAATTTAAGTAGCGCAATCGGAGCAGACGGAAGGTCTATCCGTGCTATAAAAACACAAGCAGGACATGGTTTTTCTGCGGGTACTGTTGTTAGATATGAACTTGATGCAGATGGTGCGGATGGTGCATTTAAACTGGCACGCGCAGACAGTGTTGTAAACGCTGAAGCGGTAGGTGTTGTAGAGAGTGTAAACGGAAATCAATTTACTGTTGTATATCAAGGAGAAATTAATACTGCCAATTTCATTTCAAACCCAGGAGAAATCATTGGGTTGACAGGTTCTGATGTTTGGTTTCTCGATGCTGGTTGTTCTGGCGGATTAACTGCCGCGGCACCACTTTCCGCTGGAAGTGTTGTAAAACCAGTTATTACTCTTGTCAGTGGTTCAGATGATGACAGGGGATTAGTTACAAATTATGTTGGTACTGTTGTTGGTGGTGAAAATACAGTAAGTCTTGATTCGATACACCCTGTTGGCGAAATTTGCCCTTGGGGTGGAGAAACATATAATGTGCCAGATGGATGGCAACTTTGTGATGGTAGTACTGTAGGTACTGCAACATATCCAGAATATTATACTCGCGTCGGAACAAAATATGGATATAATATTTCATGTGATATTTCATTCGTTTCCACGGCGGGTTCTACTTCTGGTATGACAGGGGGTGGTACTGCCGCGGATACTAGTATAGGTGTGGAAGGAAGTATTCTTTCATATACTCATTTAACAACAACAACAGGAACTCTTCTTGTAGACCCAGATTATCTTGTAGGTGGTTTCCAAGCCGGTGGTGAAACACATACTGAAATTTCACCTCACGGATTAATATTTGACGCAGGTGCCATGACTGTTACGCACCAGCCTGATGGGGGTGATCTTGGTACTACTGCTTGTACAGCAACTGCTGTTACGGTAATTGCCGCGAAGACACCAGACTTGAGAGGTAGACACCTCATCGGTGCAAATCCGGGTGGTGGTGCATTCGGTGGTTTCGATGGATATACCGCAGGACAAATTGGTGGTATGGAAGATGCCACGACTCAACATATGGCAGACAGTGGTGGTGGTTATCATGTGTATGTTGGTGCCGGCGCGAGTAACGCAACACTCCGTTCGCCATACATGGCAGCCCATCATATTATTAGAGTTTCAAATATGGGTAAGTCCGCACTCATCGGTGATGTTAGTGTAAACAATGACGGTATAACAGACCATAATACTCCTGTACCAACAAATGGCGACATTTTAGTGTATGGAACTAGTGGAGGTGTAGATAATTATAGAAATGTTCAACTGTTTAATGAATACCCAAGCACCACATCTGAACTAGATAATTTTGAGGGGTCGTTCCAAATTAAAACTTCTTCTGCGGGTGATGCAGGTGCGGGTGCAATTTCAATTGGCCATGTTTCTCCAGAACAAGATATTCATATTAAACATGCATATAGCCCAGCAATTAGACTTCAGGATACCTCGGGCGCTGATTGCGTTCTGGACATATATGCCCACCAGGAAACCGCAGAGATAAGAACAACAAATGACGATGGGTTGGTATTGGGGACCAACGATACTGCTGTGATTACGATAAATAAAGAGGCCAGTCCATACAATCAAAGAGTTGATATAAAAGAAGATTTAGATGTCGCTGGGGATTTGGGGGTTACTGGCAGTATAGAATCTACAGGGAATATCAAAGTAGGTGGTCAAGCATATTCTTTTGCAAAATTTCAAACTGGCCAAAACAACACATTAAACTGCGACAATAGCAATAGTCTTATATGGCAGTCCGGCAGTTCAGGCAATTTCAACATTGTTGATGTCATCAATCACAAAGCAGGCGGAGCATATACCTTTATACTTAGAAATGTTGCTGGTGGAAATAAAAACATTACATTTGCAGATTCGACAGACTCAACAGGTATAGACATGTATTTTGCAAACAATATTGTCCCTAGTACTGTTCTTGCAGGGCAACAGGTGGTAATTTCTATGGTGTCTGACGGAACACATCTATATTGCACCTTTGCAGATTTCAATGCTCCTGCTGCCACAGTATCAACAACTGAACCACCCGTCTAAGCAGAGTAAAATAATATGACATTTATGGGAAATTTACAACCAGACGATTACGGATGGGCTTTAGACTCAGAAGGCATTCCAGAAATGTGGATGTGGGTTGGTGGTGTGAAAACAGCCGTGTATGGTGAGTTCGATGAAGTCAATAGTAATAAATTGGTATTATTAAAATGCGACCCTGTTGATGGTAAAGTTAAAATCAAGCACGATTTTGGCCAAATTTTTGGTTGGGACTTTCACACTGAACATGGAAATTTAGTGTGGGTATCAAGAAATGTTTTTCTTATTACTGCATATTCACACAGTAATTTATATGACAACAACCCGGCCGATGGATGGACTGACGACTTCAGATTTGAAACTGTTAAAGCAATAGTTCATGCTTGTCGTCTTGATGAAAATGGTTCAACCGACCCTGATAACTGGACAATTACTAAAAGTGTTTGGAAGAGGGAAATTTTAAAAGAGGGTTACAGTGGCGAAGGCAGTACTGACCCCTTTGCTAGTAGACAGAGATATCCCGGAGTTCCATCTGGTATGACTGTGGTGCCTTCTATGAGTAGGCCCGCGAGAGATTGGTCAGAAAACGGTGCAATTGAAAAAAATATACTAACAATTACAGGGTCGTGGCCTTATTTTAGTACTAATGTTAGTGCCGATGTCACAAATTTCCATGAGGTGAGTGTACATCGAATGTCTTCTATTCCAGAAAATGTGACAAACGGCATTCGTGAAAATAATGATACTTATTATGCTAAAGACAGTGCATGGACCGATGGTTCTGATGGTGAAAATACAGAAATAAGTGCTTGGAAAACTGTTAAAAATTACGGGAAGCCTGATTACATTTGGAATTCCCCTTCGGGTTGTGAATACACCCATAGTTACTCGAATGAAAATAAAAGTGACCATGAAGAAGGTTGGTGTACATGCGATAGTAAAGGAAATTTTTATTATGGAAACTTTGACCACTGGACAGGGTCAGACCCTATAACATTTAAAGAATACTGCAATCCATCCTGTGCGAATTGCGACAGTAATTATTTTTATATTGGTGGAATTGCTAGAATAAATGCTACAAATGGTTTAAACTCTTCTTCGTCGCGAAGTAAATTAATGTTCAACAGAGAAGGCACACAAGGAGCAGGTTGGGGAGGTTTGGGAACTCCGCCAGGGAACTGGGACAATGCAGGACAAGATGCAGATAATCCAGGAATACCCTATAAACATGGTGAATTTTCATATAGTTATTACGACCAATCACACTCATTGATGTCAGACGGAGGCGCTTGCGATATTTACGGACAATCAACGAGTCTATTGCCGGCAGAAACTTCTTATACTGCGAAAGATACTCTTTTCCTATTACGACAACCAAACATAGGCGGGGGTTTGACGCCAATCACAGACCAAGAAAGGGATGGTATGTGGATTGTGAAAGAAAAAACACCTGGCTCTTCAGTAATGCAAGTATTAAAACGATATTCCTGTTATCACCAAGGAAGTAACAGCAGTCCAGATTCGGCCATTGACGATGGTGGTAATGGTGGTTGGTCTTGTATAGGACTGGACCACAACGAAAATGGAGATATCGAAGGCAAAGCACTAAATATTGGGATGTGTTTTAGGCCAAACTCTTATAAATAAGTTATATGGGTGATTTTAGACATCATGGTGATGAATTTTTTATAAACGGAAACAAATTTGATATAAAAGTTCTTAATGAATTTGACCCAGAATATTCTTTACCAGAAGGGTTGTACAGACACTATACCCAAGGTAAAAAACACATCATAACAAACGGTAGGTGTCAAATACCAGACGAATTTCCTTGGAAAAGGGGAGATGTCTATATCAAATCTATTAGAGAGTTAATGTATTTGGAACAACAACTTGATTTGGATGAAGAATTTAAATAACTCCATTCAAGGGTTTGTCATACTTATACATATATTTGTATAATACTAGGAGCAGATATAAATGGCACAACCCACATCAAGAGCAACACTTAAAGATTACGCTTTACGAAGACTTGGCGCACCAGTTATTGAAATTAATGTAGATGATGCTCAACTGGAAGATAGAATAGATGATGCCTTGCAATTCTTTGCAGAGTATCACTTTGATGGTGTAGAAAAAACTTACTTAAAGCATGTGGTCACTCAAGACGACATCGACAATGAATATATTACGGTTGATGATGCTGTAATTTCTGTTACAAGATTATTTCAGTTTAGTGAAGGTACTGTAAATCTTTTTGATGTCAGATACCAAATGGCATTAAATGACTTTTATGGATTAAGAAATCCAAACCAATCTTTAATGCATTATGATATAACCAAAAGACACCTTTCACTCGTTCAAGATATTCTTTCTCCAGAAAAAATGATTCGGTTTAGTAGAGTAACTAATCAACTAAAGGTAGATATGAAATGGAGTGAAGATGCAACTGTAGGTGATTATCTTGTTGCAGAAGCGTATATTGTTCTTGACCCCGAAACATATACAGAGATTTATAAAGATAGAATGTTAAAACGATATGTAACAGCAACATTTAAAAGGCAATGGGGTTCTAACTTATCAAAATTTGACGGCATTCAACTTCCAGGCGGAGTTCAATTTAACGGTAGAGAATTAATGGAACAAGCACAAACAGAAATTGATAAACTAGAAGACCAAGTTCAGGAGATGTATGAACTTCCACCTGAATTTACAGTAGGTTAAAAATGGCAACTAATAAGTTTTTCAAACATGCGGTTAAGTCCGAACAAGGTTTAATAGAAGATTTAACCATAGAATCAATTAAAATCTATGGACATGATGTAATCTATATTCCAAGAACATTGGTTAATAAAGATTTCTTGTTTGGAGAAGATACCATTTCTAAATTTGAACAGGGCATTAACATCGAAATGTATATTTCCAGTGTTGATGGATTTGAGGGTGAAGGTGATTTTGCTTCTAAGTTTGGTATTCAAATAAAAGATACTGTAGAATTTGTTGTATCTAAAAAGCAATTTGAAAAATATTTATCTCACGAAAGTTCAATTAATAGACCTAGAGAAGGGGACTTAATATATCTTCCACTCTCAAAGGGTTTATTTGAAATTAAATTTGTAGAACATGAAAATCCATTTTATCAATTGGGTAAACTTCATTCATATAAACTTTCGTGTGAACTCTTTGAATATAGTGAAGAAGATTTCACTACTGGATTTACTGATATTGATAGGGTTGAAGATATTTCAGAAAATATTGCATTCAACATTTATGTTACTGGCGGATATTCCACAAACTATAGTATTGGTGAATATGTTTATCAAGGAACTGCTGGGTTTGGACCTAGTGGCGTAAGTGCATCGTGGTATGCAACCGTTCTAAATTGGGCAACTGGAGGAACATATGGTCCTGCTGTTACCGGCGGAGTTACCACAGGTTACATGTTATTAACCGTTGCAGGACCTTCTGGTGCAACAGGATTTGTTGTTGGAACAGGTACTGCGGCTGGAGTCAGTGGGGCAAGTTCAGATGCATACTACACCGCAGGAACTACATTAGACCCTGCAATACGAACAGTTGTTATTGCAGATGATTATGATGATGCAGATGACTTTGAAGTTCAAGGAGATTCTATATTTGACTTTACCGATACTGACCCATTCTCGGAGGGTAACATCTAATGGCACATCAGTGGATAGATTTAAATAAAATTATTATTAGAAATTCAAAATGTTTGATAACAGACAATTTACCAAATAAAATCGATGGCGGAAATTTTAGGAGTGAAGTTCATCATTTATTCAAAATAAAAGATTCAGTTCATTATAAATCACTTGAAGATTCTGTTACATGTCCCAAGTGTGACGGAGATAAATGTAAGCATTGTGATTACAGGGGATACCATCTAAACTTGGACTTATATTTAGATTATTGTAAACACACTCAGCCGGAGAAAGACACCGAATGGTGCTTTAATAATTATAAAACCCTTATAGAGTCGTTCCATACTAATGGATTGTCCATGACTCCCGTTGGAGAAAAAATTATAATATATTATATGGAAGGTGTAGATACATTTATTTGCGAGGATGGGTCGCATAGACTAGCAATTATTTTACGATATGGCCACCATAGAGAGAACAAAATTCCAAGTCAATTTTTTAATATTATTGAATGGGACCCTGTTGGGCCGCCCTACGGTCTTGAGGAGAGTAATCATTAATGTTTACTACATTTTATCACAATTCAGTAAGAAACATTGTAGTTGCTTTTGGGTCTTTATTTAATGACATTTATGTTACTAGAAAAAATGCTGATGGAACTACAAAAGAACAAATCAAAGTTCCTATCTCATATGGACCTAGTGAAAAATTTATTAGAAGAATTAGCGAATCAAGTTCAATTACAGATGATACTAAAGTAGCAATTACTCTTCCAAGACTTGGGTTTGAATTAACCTCTATGGACTATGATGGACAGAGAAAAAGAAATACAATGAGTCAGCGAACTCTTCACGATGATACTGGAGTAACGAGTGTATCATTTGATTATGCAGAAGTTCCGTATAATTTTTCTTTTAGGTTGTCCGCCTTTGTTCGGCATATGGATGATGGACTTCAAATAGTAGAACAAATTTTACCATATTTTACTCCAGAATTTAATGTTACTATTAATATGACTAGTCTTCATTCAAAAGTTGACATGCCTGTTATATTACAATCTACTTCAATCACAGAAGATTATGAAGGCGACTTTGATGCAAGAAGAAATCTTCAATTTGATTTTGAGTTTGTGGCAAAATCTTATGTTTATGGTCCTGTCAAATCATCGAAAATTATCAAGCAAGTTGATGCAACAATATGGAACAGTGATTTTACAGGAAGTGGCGATGGTCTTTCTGGAGCAACAGGAGCATTATCAATGTTAGAAACTTTTGTTACTGGTCCTTCTGGTTCGGCATCTGCAATTGATGATTATTCCTCAGACACATTAACATGGGTATTTGGTGCTTCTATGGATCATGCAGGCAATACATATAATACAAACCCATAAGGATAATATAAATGACACAATTTAAAAAATATTTAAGAGAAAGTTTAAAAGAAAGTATTGAAGCAAGTATATCCTCAATTAATCGAACAATTGACGATGATTTCTGGCAGCAGCAACGAATCAAAGAGATGTGCAAACTTATAGAGGAAAGGATAAGATATTGGGAAGACGAACGACAACGGCGGACGGAAGAATTTATTGACGCAGAGGAAAGATACCGAAAAGGTTGCGAACATGGGCCCAACCCAAACGATAGTAAATTGGATAGATTGATGTATTGCATCATACATTGTTGTCAGCATGGGCCATCTGCTGAGTGTAGTGAAGCATGTATTGGTCAATGTATGAATATCGGAGCAGATGATGAATGTGATGCCTTGCGACAGGCAATGTTTGATGCGCTCGATGCAGTAAACTGGTCTTATGACAGATTGAGAGATGTCAGAGAACAATATGACGCAGATTGCGCCATGAGTGTACCACTAAAAAGTACACAACAAAAACCTGTCGGGAAAATTCCTAGTGCTGGTATTACTCCAGTAGTATCCAAGTCTAAGTAGTATTTAAATGAAAAGGAATTATAATGGCAAAGAAAAAAGTGAATGAGCGCATCAGTGATGCATTAAATATAGAACATGAAGTAATTGAGGGTGAAGTTATAGAAACAAAAATCGTACACACCCCAGAACCAAAGAAAAACATCAAACAGGTTCATCTTGAAAAAGACTATACCGATGTTCGAGATAATCTAAAAGATATTATTGATAAGGGTACTACTGCGATTGATGGGATTCTTTCTGTTGCATCCGAAGGGGAATCCCCCAGAGCATACGAAGTTGTATCTCAACTCATCAAGAGTGTGTCGGAAGCAAATAAGGACTTGATATCCCTACACAAGCAAATCAAGGACATCAAGAAGGAAGATGTTACTCTTAACCAACATAACACAACAAACCAATCTATCTTTGTGGGTTCTACAAAAGACTTGCAAGCCCTTGTAAAGAAAAATGTTCAACAGATAGAAGACATGAACGATGACCAATCCTAGAGATTCATATCTTGGAAACAAGAACCTAAAAGCATCTGATGTTCCAGTTAATTTTACTAAAGAGCAAGTAGAAGAATATCTGAAATGTGCTGATGACCCAGAATATTTTATTAAAACATATATTCAAATTGTAAATGTGGACGAGGGACTTATACCGTTCGATTTATATGACTTTCAATCTGATATTATAAACAAAGTACACAACAATAGATTTGTCATTGCCAAACTTCCACGACAGAGTGGTAAGTCTACTACTGTTATTGCGTACCTACTTCATTATGTTCTATTCAATGAAAGTGTAAATGTTGCTGTACTTGCAAACAAACTTGCAACTGCAAGAGAACTTCTTGGTAGATTAAAACTTGCCTATGAACATCTTCCAAAATGGATGCAACAAGGAATCATGGAATGGAACAAAGGTTCTATCGAATTAGAAAATGGTTCAAAGATTCTGGCGTCTGCGACATCATCTAGTGCGGTTCGTGGTGGTTCGTTCAACATGATTTTCATGGATGAATTTGCCTATGTTCCTCAAGGTGTTGCAGAAGAATTCTTTAGTTCAGTTTATCCTACCATTTCATCTGGTAAAACTACTAAGGTTCTTATAGTTTCCACGCCAAAGGGACTGAACATGTATTACCGAATGTGGATGGATGCAGTTGAAGGTAAAAACAGTTATGTTCCCATCGAGGTTCAATGGAATGAAGTTCCAGGTAGAGATGCAAAATGGAAAAAAGAAACAATTGCAAATACTAGTGAAGAACAATTTAGAACAGAATTTGAATGTGACTTCATCGGTTCTACTAATACACTCATATCTTCTGCCAAATTAAAATCTATGGTATATAAAAAACCAATACATCAAAACGATGAAGGGTTAAAACTATATGAAGAACCACAAAAAGACCACATGTATTTTATGGGTGTCGATGTTGCAAGAGGTACAGGATTAGACCACCATGCATTTGTGGTAGTTGATATCACAAAAGATGATGAACCGTTTAGAATTGTAGCAACATTCAGAAATAACACATTGTCCCCCATGACATACCCTACAGTTGTCCATTCGGTTTGTAAACAATATAATGATGCTTATTGTATGATTGAAATTAATGATATTGGTGGGCAAGTTGCAGATATTATGCACAGTGAATTTGAATATGAACATCTTCTTATGACTACTATTCGAGGGAGAAAAGGTCAAACACTAGACGGTGGATTTGGTAAGGGTGGTTCTCAGTTGGGCATGAGGACAACACAAGCAACCAAAAGAGTAGGTTGTTCTAACTTAAAAAACCTTGTCGAAGAAGAAAAATTGGTTATCGATGATTTTGATGTAATTGATGAACTTATATCTTTTATTGCCAAAAGAAACTCTTTTGAAGCAGACAGAGGACACACAGACGACCTAGTGATGTCATTGGTATTATTTGCATGGTGTACTACACAGCAATATTTTAAAGATATGCTTGATATGGATGTCCGAAAAATAATGTATAAAGAAAAAATGGAACAACTTGAGTCCGAAATGACACCTTTTGGGTTTATGGATAATGCCGCGGCAGAAGAATATGAAGTTGATTCTGATGGGACTGTATGGAAGAATGCTGAAAGTGAACCTGATTATTATTCAAACTGGTAATTGTGAAATGTGGAATTTCTATACATAGAACTGAAAATATACATTTTAAAATTGAATTTAAAAGATTAAACATTCTCAAGGAGAGTAAAACATGGCATTTAGAGTAAGCCCAGGCGTAACAGTCACAGAAAAAGATTTTACCAATGTTGTTCCAGCAGTTTCCACAACTTCTGCCGGATACGCAGGTAGTTTTAACTGGGGACCAATAGAACAAAGAGTATTAGTTGCAAACGAAAATGAACTTGTAAATCTTTTTGAAGCACCCGATGATGGTAATTATAAAGGATGGCTTGCAGCCGCAAACTTCCTTGGATATGGTGGAGCATTAACAGTAGTTAGAGGAACTAGTGGTGGAGCATTAAATGCGGCCCCTAGTGGTGGTGTTAGTGCCGCACTTATCAAAAACTCAGATGTACACTCGGCTGGTTCTACAGTTGCTACTGGACTTTACAGTGCTGGTGCGGGTGTGGAATTCTTCTCAAAATATGCAGGTTCTTTAGGAAACAGTTTAAGAGTTTCTTATGCTGAAAATGGACCTACTGCTGGTCTTTCTGGTCAGGGTATTAATGGTATTCCTGTGGGTATTAGCCACGGTCATACATCTGGAGATACTTCAATATTTTTCGGAATCACACACGCAATTGCGTCAGGTGGCTCAGCAGGTGCAACTGCATTCGTTTCAGGTGATATACTAAAGTTTTCTACTTTAACCAAAAAATTCACAATTACTGGCATTAGTTCAGGAGCAAGTGGACAGTTTGTACACATTAGTCCTGCACTCACAGCAAATCTTGCCGCTGGTGTTACTGCAACTTGGGAGTATGCATATAAATCATATACCACTAGAGCAAGAACATCAAACAACCTCGATTTTAATGGAGGAACAGGCGACCAATTTAGTGTTGTAATCGTAGACCAAAACGGTAAATTTAGTGGAGTTACTGGAAATGTTCTTGAAGTATACAATAATGTTTCTAAAGCAATCGATGCTAAAGATGGTGATGGAAACTCCAACTACTATGTTGATGTTATTAATCGTAAATCAGCATATGTTTGGGTTGGTGGACAAATTGTTAGCCAAGTTACTGGTGATGGTAATTCCGCCGCGGGGACAACTTTTGGGAACGATGCGGCGACTTTCAGTCCAACAGTAAGAAAATATCACGACCTTTCGGGTGGTGCATATGGAACTCCAAGCAATACAGATATGCTAACCGCATGGAACTTATTCTCAGACCCAGATACAGTTGATGTTTCACTTCTCGTTTCTGGTGAAGCAGATGCAACACTTGCAGGAAATGTCGTTGACATAGCCGATTCAAGAAAAGACTGCGTAGCATTTGTATCTCCTGAACATGGAGATGTTGTAGATGTAACCTTAATTTCAACTCAGGTTGCAAATGTAGTGGACTATCGTGATAACCAACTTAACAAGAATAGTTCTTACGCATTCTTAGACAGTGGTTGGAAATTCCAATATGACCGTTACAACGATAGATTGCGATGGGTGCCACTAAATGGTGATATGGCGGGACTCTGTGCTAGAACAGATAATGTTAACGACCCTTGGTTCTCTCCCGCAGGTTTCAATCGTGGACAAATTCGTGGTGTTGTAAAACTAGCGATGAATCCAACTCTTGAAGCACACAGAGATGAACTATACTCAAACAATATTAACCCTGTAGTTGCATTCCCCGGCGAAGGAACAGTACTCTTCGGTGATAAGACACTACAAAGTAAACAAAGTGCATTCGATAGACTTAATGTTCGGAGATTGTTCATTGTATTAGAAAAAGCAGTTTCTACTGCATCAAAATTCCAACTCTTTGAACAAAATGATACATTTACTAGGGCACAATTTAAGAATATGGTAGAACCTTTCCTTAGAGATATTCAAGGAAGAAGGGGTATTACAGACTTCAAAGTTGTATGTGATGTCACTAACAATACTTCAACAGTTATTGATAACAACAGATTTGTTGCAGATATATTCGTTAAACCAACTCGTTCAATCAACTATATTCAATTAAACTTCGTTGCTACTCGTTCTGGTGTAGATTTTACTGAAGTTGCTGGTGGATAACCTTAAA
>Ga0098053_1000079_pt1 | contig 37874 bp, 23 predicted proteins | sample 15BtaG_FD_77068 | JGI IMG/M metagenome (GOLD analysis project Ga0098053, IMG submission 77068) | Marine viral communities from the Subarctic Pacific Ocean - 15B_ETSP_OMZ_AT15312_CsCl metaG | ecosystem: Environmental > Aquatic > Marine > Oceanic | place: Pacific Ocean | collected 2015-01-18 | reverse complement strand
GGTTCAATAACACCAAACAATAGTGGTATACCAGAAGATTACCAATTCAAAACATCTGATGGTGGTCTGATTGAAGTGACTGCAAATCATTTTTGGATAGATTTAGATAGACAATTGGGTGGAATGAAAATAAAAAAGACAGGACACACCATTGCTATTGAGTTTGCTAAAAGAAGGTATAAGGGAACTCATAAGGATACAACCACCTATGATATGACAGGTGAAGGTGATGCAATGAGAATTATGGCAACCGTGTTGGACATAATCAAGTCTATTATAAAGAAGCACGAACCAATGACACTCACCTTTAGTGCTGATAAAGGACAAGACAATCGTAAAACGAGAACAAAAGAACCGACTGGTCGTGCAGGAGCATACGGTGCAATAGTAAAAAGGTTTGCAAGCAAGGCGGGATATGAACCAGACACCAAAGATTCAAACAAAAAAGTAGAATGGCAGTTGACAAAGAAATGATTATAATTTCTTGACAATGGGATATATGTGGTATGATGTGTATAATGAAAAGGAGATTAATTATGGAATTTTTAGTTGGTGATAATATTGTAAATCCTGAAACATTGAAAATGGGTGTAGTAACAGAAATTAATTCTGATAAAAACACAATGCTTATTCAATATGCAGGAGGAATTAGTGAGTGGGTTGAAACCGAAAAGGTGAAACAACTTCTTATTGATGAACACACTAAAGACAATAGAACATTTTTATCCGATTAATAATCACTAGAAGTATTAGTATTATTACTAGAAGTGTTAGTCTTATTAGTTGTTACGCTACGTCTTTCTTTTACATTATCAATGTCGCCACATTCATTTATTACGTGTATACGCCCGCCCATGTTAGGCAATTCTGGAGAATAGTAATATAGATATTCGGGCGAATCATTGGGTATTGTGAAATCGATTGTTGATCCTTCTATCCCATTTGCACCAGATATAACACGAATGTCCAAATATGAACCCGTGCCTTTGTTGTGCGTACCATCTGGTATAGAACTTATATCGATAGTCGGTGTGTTGGTAGAGAATTTAAATCTATAAGTATTACCTCTACCCACTACTATGTTTCCTCTTTTCCGCCAACCTCGCCCAGTATCAACAGAAAACTTTTGACCGAACAACGTGTCCTCGGTTTTAAATTTAACGTCAAGAAGACTACAATATATTGTTCGTTCTTGATTTACTTCAGGTGCGACATAAGCAGGAAGTGTTGGTTTTTCATCCTTTATCATTTTCTTTATGATAACAGGTTCGCCAATTAAATCTTCCTTTGTTACATTTTGATTGTCGGATTGGAGATATAATTTTTCAAATCCTGTTACATTATCCACTTCTAGTTTTTTAACTTTAAAATTTCCGTTATTACTTTGAGTGTTTATAATTTCAATTATATCATTTTCTGAAAAGTCGTACGACTGAAATGATTCTGCTGGATGTCCTATACGATTTTCAATTGCATAATAGAAATCTCCGGTGACTTCAATTTCTTGAAATGTTGTTTTATGTAATTGAGGTGTTTGTATGAAATATTTTCCTATAAACCTATCAATTTTCTGGTTTTCCCATTCGTCTTTATTTGCAAACAATAAAAACTTTCCTTTTTCAAATCTAGAAACTGTATAATCTCCAGATAGAACATCTCCAGATTCATTAACGTCGGTAGTGAAATCTAGATTTTTGTATGGATCAAAATAGTCTGTTGAATTCATAGCGAATGTTGCACCTTGAGGCATATCTCGGAAAAATCTTAATAACTGAATTCGTTCACGATCATGATTCATTGCGATTGAAAAATCAAAAATCATATCACCGCTGGAACCATAGTTGAGTATAGTGGGTTTTATTGTGAGATATGTTTCTTTTTCTTCACTCTGAAAATCACTCATTAATTCTTGAAAGCGAATACCATGGAAGATAAATGTTTTATCTGGTCTAAATGTTGTTTCAGATTGATTTAACTTTTTCTTAGAGGATATTGCTTTGTTTTGAATCCTCATAATCAAGATCCAACAAAGTGAAGAACCTGACTACCAGTCGAAGATATAGCATATATATTTCCTGGATCATCAACCGCAAGGAATAGTTGCTCACCTGCTTCTAGTGGATATCCGTTAGATGCAGATTGAAGAATTTTGGCATCTCCAACAAAAACGGTTGCTGAGTTTCCTGCGTTCGACTTAATGTAAACTCCACTAGTCAGGGAAACTACTCCAGGAGTTTTCAACTGCGTTCCTGTCGGGGAAACAACTGCTTTACCACTGGACACCGTGCTTGGAACGTTAGTCATTGCACTAACATGCATTCTCTTTCTGCCTTCAATGGTTGAGACAGTAGAATTCAAATTGGAAATCAAAGACTGCAACCCGTCAACAGTAGATTTAAGAGTTTCTATTGAAGTTGTTTGTTTTGATATAGAACTGTTAATATTAGTTGCAGAGTTTTTAATTGAACTAACATTGGTTGATATTGTAGGAAGATTAGTTTCTGAAACAGTAACGCTATCCGTACCATAATTTAAGTTTCTTGTGTTTAAATTGGTTGCTGTTACAATTATTGATCCACCATCTGGTGTAATGTGTACCGGTTCGGCATTAATATCCGTACTACCACTTACAATGAGACCCTGTGTTGCTCCAGTGGGATTCATAACATAAACTTCTGCTCCGATATCTGCCTGTAAACTCAAACCCGCATTAGTCACTGCGACTTTAAGGGCATCGCCAGATACTCCTATGTTGGAGCCAGCAACTTGTGCTAAGTTTACTGCTAGTGTTGCTCCACCATCTGAACTATAGACGGAGACGCTATCTGTACCAGATGTCAAGTCTCGGATATCCAGATCAGTTGCTGATACTGCTACATCACCGGTAACTGAAACGGGGTAACCAGATGATATGCCTTGCATTGTAACAAAGTCGGTGCTAGTGACACTAGTTCCAGTATATCCTACTGCACTATTAAGTATTCTTGTGTTGTATGACTGGATGGTTCCTACAGTTATACCAACCAAGTGTCCGCCGGAAACTCCTTGTACAGATACGCTGTCAATATTGACCGAACCTGTTACTGCTGGATCATAACTATATCCAAGATTGCCGGTATATCCAACAGGACCAAACGTTAGTCGTGCGGTATCCAGAGTACCTACAGTAATACCAACGGGAAACGCTCCTGATATACCTTGTACTGAAATGGTATCGATGTTTGAAGAACCAGTAATAGAAGCATCTACCACATAACCCAAGTTACCAGTATATCCAACAGGACCACCATTGACTCTACGAACAGGAACTCCATATGTGGTTCCGAGTTGACCTGTAATTCCTACTGGACCTGTTATGGTAATGGCTCCAGTATCTACCTTAATGGAACCATCTTCTCCAACAATAGCACCAGTAGAACCTCCACCCGTAGCAAAGAACATCTGGACGGGAAGGGGGTATAGTTCAGTCACTCGGTTGGTGATTGTGTTCCCACCCCAAGACATTTTGTTGATTGGTACATGCACATCAGCAGAAATACCAGAGGTATTGAAGTCTGATGCTATATCGTAACTAAGACCAGCACCGACTGGAATATTATCGTTGGTAATACCTGTTGACATTAGTGTTTCTCCGTGTTATACTACTATTATATATATTTTATTAGGGAGTCTAAAATGATTGTTGAAGATTTATCTAACATATCCTCTGAAGTTGAAAAAAATGCAGAATCTAACGGAGGTATGTATATAGATGCGGTTCTTGTGGTATGTGAAGAGTATGATTTAGATCCTGTTATAGCATCTAGGTTTCTTTCTAAACCGATAATTGAAAAGATAAAAACAGAAGGTCAAGAAATAAATCTCATCCCTAAAGAAAATACATCAACTCTGCCCTTTCTGGGTTGACATAGCAAAAATATCAATTATAATTACATGGAACGAGGGGAGTTCCCTCATATCAATTAGAGACAGGGAGTTCCTGTCATAAACAAAGGAGTGCTAAACATGGCATCATTTTCAGATTTTAAGAAACGTTCTAAGAATAGTATTGGTGATTTGACCAAGAAGATTGAGGAACTAAACAAAACCGACTACAAGGATGATAGGTTCTGGCGACCAGAGTTGGATAAATCCAGCAATGGTTATGCTGTGATTCGTTTTCTTCCTGCTCCCGGCGAAGAAGAACTTCCATGGGCAAAGTACTATAGTCATGGATTCAAAGGACCAGGTGGTTGGTACATTGAAAATTCTCGTACTACATTTGGTGAGAACGACCCAGTTTCAGAGATGAATAGTCAACTTTGGAATAGTGGCAACGAATCCGACAAGGACATTGCACGCGCTCGTAAGCGTCGATTGCATTATGTGTCTAATATTCTCGTTGTGAGTGATCCCGCGAACCCTCAAAACGAGGGTAAGATTTTCTTGTATAAGTACGGGAAGAGGATTTTTGACAAAATTCAGGAAGCAATGAAACCTGAATTCGAAGACGAAGAAGCAATTAACCCATTTGATTTTTGGGCAGGTGCAAACTTCAAGTTGAAGGTTCGCAAGGTTGCAGGTTTCATCAACTACGACAAGAGCGAATTCGAATCTTCATCTGCTCTTTCTGACGATGACGCACAACTCGAAGAAACTTGGAAATCTGAGTACGCCCTGAGTGAGTTTACTGATCCAAGTAACTTCAAGTCATATGACGAGTTGAAAGAAAAGATGAACCGGGTTATCGGTAATGATATCCGAGCAATTGATTCTGCTGCTCAGACTACGGCAGAATCAACAAACTTCTCCACTGAACCTTCTGCCCCCGAAGTTGGTGCAGGAGAAGAAATGGATAACCTTTCGTATTTTGAAAAGTTAGCAAATAACAGCGATTAATTTATGTAATACACGAAGGGTTCGGTGAACAGGGGGGAGGCAACTCCCCCCTGTTTTTATATTAAACTTTCATGTAATCCATCAGACAGCATTGATGACATAATAGAACGAGATTCGTTCTGAATATTTCCTAATGCTAAAGTAGTATTAGATGAACTATTGTGTACTACCTGATTGGTTGATGTGTTGTTGATAGGCACAACAACTGGCGGTTGCATATTATTTGTCATTGAATTTGTTGCTGACATAGACATTAAATGTTGCCCTTGATTATCCACACCCACACCCGGACCCATAGTCGGGTATGGTGGACCAACGGGCATCCAGGGACCACCGGGTAGACCACCGGGCAGACTGGGCATTCCGCCGGGCATATGCCCAGGAACACCGGGTAGACCACCGGGTAGACCAACGGGTAGACCAGGAAACATTGGATGTGTTTTATGCGGATCATTAAACCTATCTTTAATTGTACTTGTAAATCCATAATTTCTCGCCGCGCCTCGCTTCGAAGCGTGAGACACAGATGCAATCATTGCCATTGGATCTAAATTTGTTGACATGTCTAATGCATTTCTACCAACCTCTGAAATTTTTCCTGCAATACCCCTTGTGAACTCTTCCATTTTATCTTTGAATTCTTGTGGTATTTCAAGCATGTCATCAGGATTTAAAACATCACCGAATCCCTCTGTCATGCCCTGTAAGGTATTTTTGATTAGTTTAGCAGCACCGGTTGCTTCTTCTTTTGCATTCTCGGCAGATTGGCGATTCAATGTGTCAATCTCTGTTTTATTTGGGCCCAATCTTTTCAATGTTTCTTCTGAATTTTTCTTATGTTTATTGATAAAATCCTCACCATACATGTCTATCAATTCAACAATAGGAACATTTTGTATATTCATTGACATCGCTGCCTCATGCGGCGGTGGATAGTGGTGTCCAATCCTTTCCACCTGATCTTCCTGTAGTTTTGATCTGAATTCACCATTTTCTAATAACAACTTGCGCATCGCGCGCTCACGAACTTTTTCTTCTTCGGGATCTTCTCCTCTCGCAATGCGGGCTTTCATTGTCTCTTGAACTTTATTTTCCATATTCTCAAGACCCTGCATAAACTTTGCTGATTCTTCGAATTCGGTTCGTTCTTCATCGCTCTTTGTAGCCCAATATAATTCCTGCGCAGCATCACTCAAACCGCTCGCTGCTAACATATGTTTCCCAGCAACATTATTCTCCTTTCTTATTCTGGCATTTTCTGCGCTTTCTCTTTTCCTCGATTCCGGTCCCCAGCCAAACCAATCCATTAACCAAGCACCACCCGGTATTTTCTCAATCAACCTTCCAATAACCTGGAAAGTCAAAACAAAGAGATCCTTCAGACCCATTATGAAATCAATAGTCAGACTCTTAATAGCAGCACCCAAGAAGGAAACGACAGCATCTGCCATATCTCCACCTTCTGCTATTTTTTTGAATCCTGCAATAAAACCTTCAAACACGGCTATAATTGGGGTTAAGAAAAGAGCAGCCTTTGATAATATACTTAAAAGTGGTTTGAATATTTTAGTAAAAGTTTTAAATATAGAAGAAACTCCCCTGAGAGACTTTCCGAACGTTTTTGCTGCCGCACCAGGTTCACTAAGCGGGAAGGGGATGACGTTGGGTTTTCCCGCATGCTTTATACTTTGGGATACCTTTCCTCCTATGCCAAGACCTTTTTGCATATCATTTAGAACTCGGGCAGCAAATCCTGCCTGACGCAAATTAAATTCGGTGAGTGCATCAGCAATACCAAGACCTATTGCAGCACCTATAATTTTTGGAGTGAATAAAGCAAAATATCTGTTTTTAAGTTCTCGGAGAATGCTTGTTGATTCTTCTGTTGATTTTTTGCTCTTTTCATCGTCCTTTCTTTTTCGTGCGCCCTCAATGGAATCTTCTCTCTTTTCTGCTTTGTCTTTTTTTTGTTTTTTTTCCTCTAGCATTATTTGCATTTTGGCGAGGTCTGTGAGTTCTTTTAAACTCCCTAATATTTGTTTTTCATTTTCATTAGATGTGTGATTTGATTCCGCGAATTCTTGTCTTTGACGACTAAACTCTTCTCGGAATCTTTCAAATTGTTGATTAAAATCTGGCATGGTTTTTATCTCTTCATTGCTTGTTCGCGTGCTTGTTTTTCTTCCTCTAACCAAACCTTAAGGTAATTCAAATATACTTCCCTCTCCCACGGAATCATATTTTCAATGTCGGACAATGAATATTTGTGGTGTTGCATTAAAGCAAAGTTTATCTCATAGTATGCCCCCAGCGTCATATGAGATAAACTCAGACTAAAAAATCGTTGATACCTGCTAACATTAAGGTTTTCTTTTTATTTCCTACTTTATATTCTACTTCCTTTTGAAGTTTGGGCAGTTTGTCAAAATATTCTGACAATTTTTCTAGACTAGATGCGGGGAGATTATCTACAAATTCTCCCATTTCATCGGTAGACAATTCTTCCTTTTTGATGATTGAATCTTCTGTAAATATCTGTGTTATAGAAGTCTTGATGACATTCAATATTTCATCGAACGGATTTTGATTTTCGTCGCTTGTTTGTAGTAAGGAATATAAAGTGGGCGGAGTCATCAATACACCAACCTCATCTGTTATCATTAATTTAGGATCAGGCATTTCGCCTGTTATTTCAACGGTTTCTAAATCAACCTCAAATTCAATATTCTTACTGCCCTCCGTTTTTAAATCTAATTTCACCATGTTGTTTACCGATTTAGATCTTAATTTTAAAAACAGCAATTCAATTTCAGATAGGGGCAGAGATTCAATGTCGTCCAAATCAGTGCAACTTTCAAGCAGACGTTGTATCATTCTATACTGCGCTTTCATGTTATTCTTCGCTTCGTCTTCCATACCGATAAGCATCAATTTTTCTTCCTTGACTAAGAAAGGACGATAATTAACCATCTGTTTACTGATGGGTAATTTGATGCTATATTGGGGTGTCATTTTGTCCATAATTTTAGTTAGTTTTGAATTCATGTTCAATCTCCATTTCTGTTTCTATTCACTGGTGCCCGTATACTAAAATCCGGGGGAATGATGTGAGTAATTTGTATAATTATAATGTCTGTAAGCAAAATTCACGGTGTTTGTTAAATATGTATCTGACAAATTATGTCCCAATTCTATATCAGAGACAACCTTGGGATACACTTCATTTATTGTTAATTCAATTGCTTTGTTGGTCATGTCATCTGTTGGGTATAAATTTATTGTCATATTAGTAGTATAATCATTGTAATAACCTACTTCACCGCTGTCTGGACGCGCAATGTAGTTCATCCATTGTTCAAACATGTTCCTTATTCCGGCAGCCCCTTTAGGCATATTATCTGTGTAGCGAAATACGATAGATATTTCTCCAGAAAATGCAGAATCATATCCAATTTCTCTAGACGCACCAAACGTAGTGTTTTGTTTACTTAGAGTTTGTCTGCCAGGAAAATTAATAGTCTCAGCGTATAAAGTTAGATTTCCGTTGGCGGGAACATAGTCGGAAGCATTTAAATAATCAATATTCAGACCCTGGGTATCCAGCAACACTTCGTAATGCGTTGGTTTTAATATCCTACCACCAAATGTAGTTAGAACCCTATCAAGAGACATTGATGTCTTTCTCCGTTAAAACTTTAAATTCCCAACCTTGCTTATTGCAATACATAGTAGCGTGTTTCCATTTTGCTTGATTTACTTCATATGTCATACATTCTCTTAAATATGTATTCTTTTTCTTCCTGCCTTTTGATGGTATTTTTGTTTGTTTTTCCGGTTTTATTTCAATGACCATTGTTTTAATTTGATTGTTGGGTTGTTTCGTTTCAACATAGAAATCTGGATAGTATCGGTGCATTTTTTTATCTACCGGAGAGTAGTATGGTATGATGAGTTCTTCGCTTCCCCAACGAACCACATTAACGTTTTCATCAAGATATTTACAAAAACGTCTTTCCCACAAAGAACGACAAATTATTTTAGTAGTATCGCCTATATACTTAGAAGGGTTATTAGGCGTATATTTTGTCTTATACGGCATAGGGGTATCTCATATGACACAATTTTTCTTTCCAGATGATTATACAGAGGGGAAGCATTGTATTGGTTTTCATTTCTCGAAGACTACCTTCAATTTCAGTGATAGAGAAAAGGGGGGTGATGGGGTTGAAATATATGGCGATCCAACCTATGATATTTATATTGGTTCTCCCGCTGCCATATCAGAATCTAATGGTTTTTCGTATCAAACAGCAAATTATGGTATTCTCGGGGATATTCTCATATCTGGGGGTGGGGTAAATGAAATGGCAAAGTTGTTTGGTGGTGGTGGTGACTCATCCAAAGTAAGTCTGCCTGGAAGTAATAATGCGAGTGCAGCAAACATGATAACCAACATGTTACAGCGGGCATCTAAAGGTAGTGCAATGTCTAATATGATATCCGCATTCACCCGAACATCTCCAAACATTAGAGAAGAGCAACTATTTTCCCAGCCTGAATTTCGTTCTTTTACTTTTAGTATAGAAATGATGCCGAGAAGTTCTAGTGAATCCTTAGCAATGAACAATATAATTAAAGCGTTTCGTAACGCATCGCATCCAAGTTTAACAGAAGACAATCTTCGGTTTATTTTTCCTGATGAATTGAAGGTAAAATACTATGCAGCAGGAACAGATACAGATATATTTCCCCGTATAGGAAAAGCAGTAGTAACGAACTTTGATGTTAGTTATGGTGCAGAAGGTGTGGTGAAGGTGTTTGAGGATGGTTCGCCCACCGCTGCGAGAATGACCATAGGCATTAAAGAAGTTCAACTCAACAATCGTGTCTCTGACACAATTCCATCTCCTAATACCGGTCAACTATAGGAAAAAATATGTACTTCAAGATATTACCAAAAACAAGATACACATTTAAAGGCAGTAATGTTAAAAGTATCAGATGTGTCAATGTGTTTAAGCGGGTTAGTGTTAATTTTGACGAAAGTACTACCCGTAGTTTTACATACTATGATGTGATGCCCGGCGACACACCAGAGATAATATCATCAAGATTATATCGTGGAAATCCCTATTGGTATTGGGCTATTTTGATGTTTAATGGAATAACAAACCCATTCACAGAAATGACTCGGGATAGAGATTCTATAGTTAATTGGCAAGAAACTCAATACCGAACGATGGGTAGTTTGTTTTTTGATGAACCGGGTGAAGTTTTTTCTTCGTTCACACAGGTGAGGGCCCCTCGGGTTGGGGACATTATTGTTAAACTCAAATCAGATGGTTCGTTGCCTGATTCATATACAGAGACACTTGAATCCTTTCAAGTGGTTGAATTTATTCCAGAAAGACATGAACTTAGATTTCTTACGGATAAAGAAAATGGAACATTTTCTGCTGGTGATAATTTTGCCGTAATCGAAAAAGATGGAAGTTCTTACGAAGTTGTGTATAAAAATACTTTCATAAAAAGAACCAACAAAACCAAAGATAGCGTAACTAAATTTAAGGATCCTGACGGGAAAGTATTAACGTCTAATGCACCCAGACCTGGATTATCATCATATGTATCTTTCAATCCGTTGGATAGGGAATTTAAAGATACTATATTGGGTTCTTTCTTGGGTGCCAGCGGAAGTAATTCGTGGTCTGCTGGAGAAGATATGGGATACAGATCAATGAATGTCGAAGAGGAAGAGATAGAACATAATGATTCTTTACGACGAATTAAAATTCCAGATGCAAAACTTTTACAACCTCTTCTTAGTGAAATGTCCAAGGTGTTTAATAAACCCCCAACTGACAATAAACAAATAATAACGAGTAGATGATTTTATGGCTGCTGTAGGAAAGAACTATCCAAAGGAAGTACTTGTTGAAGAGGCTACCCTTTTACATAAATCAAGCATTGATGAGGAGACAGAAACTGACTTTCTTGCAGGCGAAAAACCCATGTTTGAAAGGTTGGTCGTATATGAAAGTCTGTTCACGCCCTTTCTTAGTGGAGCAATACTCGTACAAGACGTTGAAAACACTGGTATCAATTCCGTATTTTCTCCTGGGGATGTTCTCAGGGTGGGAATTCGCTCAGGAGGTTCCAATGAGGATGATGCGGGAAAATTACACAGCGTAAAAACTGTTGTGTATAAGGTGGACACGATTACACCAAAAGAAAATCCGTCCATTAAGGGATATGCACTATATTTTGCATCTCCGTCATATACTATATTAAATCAAATTGAATCCGACCATGTGTTTGATGAATTCTTTGGCAAAATATCAAAGACCGAATCTTCTGAAAATTTTGAATCTAGTTTCCTTGTGACCACAGAAGAATCTGGAGGAGGCGAATTAGAAACAACACCTGGGTCAGATTGGGAACACCTTGACCCTCGGCTGCGCGGCTATGGAACAGATATTCCTATAAGTGAAACAGAAAACCCAACCATCAATGATACAAATGAATGTGATAACAAAATGTTTGATTATGAGAAAGAAGGATTTGTTAATCATGTTGTCCGGGAAAGGATAGCAAAGGCTGACGAAGTACCTTTTGATATTGAGGGAACAAAAAATACTATTTGGTATAGACAATTTTTTCCACTGACCAGTTCCAAAATAATGAGTTACAAAACAGAAAGTCTTTATAGCGTTATTAACGAATGCAAATATTATGCACAAAGTATTGATAATAAGTATGCAGTAAATCATTTCTTCTGGCAGGATTTAGACGGAATTCATTTTCGCTCAGTTGAAGGTTTAATTTCCGCACAAGAAAGTCAAACGAAAAACACCAACTCTCTCATTAATGCAGATAAAGTGTTTGTGTTTACTCCTGATGTGGACCATCAGCCGTCATATGTAAAATATAACAGAGTAAATGGAATGAAAGTTACTCAATTTGTTGATATGCTTCATTTGCTTGGTAAGGGAGTTTTTGGTTCTTTGTATCGGTATTGGGTAAAACCTCGTTTGGATTTAGTGGATTCTAGTGCGTTTGAAGAAAATGAAATCAACTTTGAAATGAGTAGAGAAGAAATTAATTATCTCATCGATAAAAATACTTACGTTTATTATTATCCACGGGACCGGAGTAAATGGAAAAGTATTGAAAATGAACCCATTATTAGCAGCACAACTGGCAACGAAGAAGCATTAAAACCGTCGTTGACTAACATTCTCAAACCACAGGTCGTAACGTCCCCAAGGGATTATGAACACGGGTACAACGTAATTGACGAATCGCCATTAACAAGTTTTTATAATCATTACAACCACACAAGTCTTGACATATGCACACTGAAAGATGTGATGTTTATTCAAAAAGCAATCACCGAAACTACAGAACATTTTTATAACTACCTCCTAAGAAAACGAATGTGGGACTATAAAGACGCACTTAAATCAACATCATGCTCTAGTCCTCTTTCGTTCATGTATACCTCGGGGGAAGATGATGATCCATTTACAACATCAACTGGTTTGGACTTTTATAAAATAGGCGGTGTTCCTCCATATAAAGAACCTTCCTGTTCTGAATTGGCAAATATTGCAGCAGCAATTCCAGATGAGTGTTCTATGATAGAATCTATATTGGGTCCAGAATATTTGGGTTGCGCAACAAGAGACTATTGGTATTATGGTTCTCTTCAGCGCGCTACCCCGACCGCAAAAAAGAAGTCACACACGAATGCTGAGTTGTCTTTCTTTAAAGACATCTGTTCTAAGGATGAAGATTTTATGAATCTGATGGAATTGGATTCGGAGAGTGCTTCTTTGGACTGGACCGAAATGTTTCCTGGCTTATTCTCGGAGGGACCGACCTGTACATGTCCATGTCAAAATTCTCCAATAGCAAGCCGAGAAAAGAATTTTGGAAAATATCTTGAGTATAACAGCACGTTTTCTCGGTACTGGAACACTGATCCGTGGGTGCCTTTATTGAGAAATGCACAATATCAATTATTTAAATCTCAGCAAGTTCAACTTGAAATGTCTGGTAATCTCAAAAGAAAACCAGGAGAAATTATATATTTACATATTCCTATAATTACTGCTATGAGTGATGCAGAAGTAAATCTAGAGCAGGGTGAATATATGTCTGGTAAATATATGATAAGTGCAATCAAACACACCATAACATCAAACAACGAACACACAATGAGTGTAGAGTTGTGTCGTGATGGTTTCAATGTTCCTTACTCATCTATCAACCCGGAAACTATGGGAAATAACATTTTAGTAAATACAAACAATAAATGGGTCGGTGAATATAAAACAGATGGTGCAGATGCTGGTTCTGGTGGAATGTTTGGTGGGGGAATGGAATCACTAGGAGGGTTTGACGATACTTCCAGTAGTGGCGAAGGTTCTTCTTCATTATTTTCAAGAGACTTAGATATACCCGGGTATTTAAATCCAGGTAATTATGAATTTTTCCGTTCTAAAAATAGTAGCAGCATTGGTGATGAAGGTTTGGGAGGAATTTTAGGAGATATACCAAACATACCGTCTGAACCCAATTCTTCTGGTGTGGATGATGTCAATTATGAAAACATTGATGTGGAAGGTAAAACTATATCTCAAAAATTTTATGATGCCATTAATGACGGCAACAAACCTTCTTTGGGTTTTGTTTCTTCTGCATTACAAGAAGGTGTGTGGCAAAACTTCTCACGATATCAATGGAACAACTATGGAGAAATTGCTGGATATTATTCAGGATCAAGTTTAAACTCCACAGAATCCGAGGAGGAAACGGCATACGTACTTGGTGAAGATTACCCATTACCTCCACCCGGATGGTACGACGAACCGGACGAACCGCCATTATTAATAGATTAAAGGATACAATAAATGCCACAAGAAATTCAAAAATACGTTGATTTTGATTTAAACTTTGAAGTGTCACCGCTTTATGAGAAAGGAGATATTTTATTGAAGACAAATGCAGATGCTGTTGAGCAATCCATAACTAACATATTACTAACAAACAAATATGAACGACCTTTTAACCATAGTTTAAACGGAGGTTCCAGAGGTGCAATGTTTGAACCGGATGCTAGTAATATCTTCGCAGGACATTTGTCCTATATAAATGCAGCGGAAAATGTTGTTAATAAATTTGAACCAAGAGCAAGAAAGACAAAACTCAAAGTCAAAAAAGACACATTAAACAATACAGTTATTGAAGTAGCATTCACGGCATTGAATGCCAACCAAGAAGTATCAATAGTTCTACAAAGGGATAGGTAATGGCAACAGAATACACAGCACCATCTAATTCTAATCTAACAAGTCCTGTTAACTTGTCGGATGTTGATTTGACTAAATTGGATTTCAATGATATCAAATCTAGTTTGAAGTCGTATCTAGAAACACAATCTTTATTTACCGATTATGATTTTGATGGATCTGCTTTGTCGGTTCTTCTAGATGTTCTGTCTTACAACACGATGTACTATTCGTTCTATGCTAACATGATAGCAAATGAAATGTTTTTGGACACAGCGACAAATCCAAATAATGTTGCATCAATTGCTAAGATGCTCGGATATGTGCCCAAATCAAAGAGATGTGCTGTCGCAGAGGTGGAAATAACTGCACCCGCAGGTGGAGAATATGATGTACCAGTGGGACACAAAATAGCAGAAGCATCAAATGCTAATTGGTTTTATTGGGGAAACGGATTCACGATGGGTGCCGGGACAACCGCTAATGTTGAAATATATGGAAGCAAGAGTGACAATCCTCAACTCAACCAACAAAACAATACAGTAATAGGCGATTTAGATGTTGACACTAGCACATTGAGGGTCTATGTTGAGGAGAACGGAATTAACATTGCATACTCACAAGCAGATAATATTGTTTCTGGTTTGACGGGTGATGATAGAATTTTCTTTGTAGATTTAGTATATGACGGTTATTATAAAATTACTTTTGGTGATGGTGTGTTTGGGAAGAGTGTCCCATCAACATCAACAACAAAACTTCAATATTTACGAGGTGGTAATGGTGCTTCTGATAATGGTCTGGTATCATTTGAAGGAGTGAATGGTCTGTCTGTTTCTACCATCAAATCTGCTCGGGGCGGATTTAGGGGTGACACCGTTGCAGATGTTAAAAAATATGCTCCAGCATTTTTCCAAGCACAAAATCGTGCCGTTACCAAGACTGATTATTATTCTTTAATAGTAAATGATCTTCGTAGTATATCATCTATTAGTGTGTGGGGAGGAGAAGAGAACAATCCTCCCCGATATGGTAGAGTGTTCGTTAGCACAACGCAAGATTCTGACATAGACATTCAGGAAATTATATCAGCATTGAAAGAAAAATCCGTCGTGTCTATACTCCCAGAATATATTGACCCAAAAATTAACGTAGTGCATTTTAAGAATTTTGTTGTAGATTACGATGATTTTGCTACATCCAAAACTTCAGAAGAACTGAGAGATTTGATTAAAGTATATCTTACAGCGAACCACACATTTGGATTGTTGGGGGATAGTTTGTCTTATGAAAACATAAACAGCAACATAACTGCTTTGGATGCGGGTATTGTAGGTATTGGGTATTACTTACAACTAGTGCAATCCAGTGGGCCATCATCTCCTTCTGGTTCTTATCTCTTTGATTTTGGTCAAGAATTGGTAAATCAGCAAAACGTCAGGAACGAAGTAGGTCAATCACTATACTCCAGTAGATTTGCACATTCGTCATACCCAAATGATGGCTCAGTCTATTATATCAAGAATGGTGCAGATGGTCAAATTGATATTTACAAGTATGTTGAAGATGGTTCTGATGTTCTTTTAGAAGATTCAATAGGTACGTATGATTATAAAACAGGAGTAATATATCTGCGAGATGTATTCGCAACGGAAACATTCAACATATACTTTGAACCCAAATCACTCAACATATCATCAAAGAGAAACATATTGTTTCATCGAGAACCTGGTTGGTTAAACGACATTGAAGTTATTATTATGGATGAAATATGATGTTTATATTTTCAGAAGATAATTTAGGAACTCTTGCACAAAAGTCTAATATCCAAAAGATATATGAGGACATTAGAACAGATACCGAACTTCCTTTGGGGGAAGAATATACTACTCGATCACTGACAGAAGGTGAAGAGGAAAACGTAACGTACGGAAAGAAGAGATTTGAATTTTTTGTGGAAGAGGCACTTCCATCGGGTATAAGAGAACGATATCCCAAATTTACATTCTTCATTAAATCGTTTTATGATTGGTTGCACGAAGAGAATAACATCAGCAGTCTCATGAGTTTGCGAGATATTGATTTGGCAGAAGAGAGATTCTTGAAATACTACAAAGAGATGCTGGCACGAAATTATCCCGAGTCCCTGAAGTTGAATTGGTCCGATCCATCTGAGTCTATAATAAATATCCGATTGCTGTTGAAGCATGTGCGAGAATTATATCAATCAAAGTCTACTGAAGATGGTATTAATTTCTTTTTCAGAAGTTTGTTTGCACCAATTGGTTCTAACTCTAACAAAGTCGTACTAAGTTTACCGAAGACTAGAATCTTGAGATTTTCAGATGGTGTTTGGAATGTTGGGAGTGATAATTGATGGTATTCTTCTCTCAGACTACTGTGACCAACCCTGGCAGTGACGCTGGTTATAGCGACAAAGTTGGGGTGAGTGGTGGCTGGTATTGGCCAGACAGACATGATTATTATCTGTATGCGGCGAATGGAGTAACCCCCTCGGGGGTAAATTTAAATTTATATTTGGGTGGAGATTATTTTGATCCAGCGACCGGCTCCCACCCACACTCAGAAATAGGTAGTTACGAAGATGAACTTTATTCTGGCGTATCTGGAGCAGGTACGATTCCAATTTATCGTCCAAACTTGTCATGTGTTAGAGAATACAATAGAACAAATCCAGAAGTGCCAAATGGGTTAGCAAGTTGCGGTAACGAATGTGGTAGACCCAGATATGTTTTGATTTCTCCGAACATTATATTAGGAATAAATCACTATGGGGGTGTGTATGGGCCCCGAGATACCGTTGTTAAATTTATGATACAGAGTGATGGTGGGTTGGTGTTCACTCAAAAGGCGTTAATTGAAAATGTGTGGGAATTAGGAGATAGTGCGACACATCATTGGGAAGGATCTGGTCTCGGCGGACAATTGTTTATAGCAAAGGTGTCCTGGACCGAGGTGTATGGTCCGTTTAATTGGGAAGATTATTTGAATGATGCAGGTTATGATGCAGGTGATTATTCATGCAGCCCGTGCGCTGAAACATCCGATCAAAATATCATCAATGATCCTGACGAGTATGTTGGTGGTACGACATTTGGATTATCATCAGATAAAATCAACAGAACATATGAATTCACAGGCAATTGCCCTTCTGCACCCTGCAACGACATAGAAGAATCCCACAATATTATAGACGCTTTTAAATTCCCTTTATTTTTACCCCCCGTATCACTGGGCGAGGATATTTTAAAGGATGTTATTCAATCATATCCAGCATTTTTATGTGATCAGGATCATAGAATTAGTATTGTTTCGTTAAACTTCGGCGGGTGTTCCGACGATTTATATGATTGTAAATTTTATGCATACATGTATAATCAGTATCCGGATCATCTAGATGATTTTATTGAAAGTGGTATAGGAGCGTCTTTCGATTATCCTCATACATATGTTGGTGGAGACTCCTCTTCGCCATACTTTATTCAACGACTAGAAGACGATGCCCCCATCCTGGTTGGTGCTTATTCCCATGGCGAACGATTTGTAAATCAACTTAATGAAATTCAAAACAAATTGAGTGCAACGGGTGACTGGGAAAGCCTGACTGATTATAATTCAATACAAGAAAGAACACTAAGCAGATTCGATTTTGGATTGCCGCCGTGTGATGTTTTTGAAGATCCATTTTGCATTTCTGGTTATGAATTATATTGGAATAGCGAATATTCATTAACTAAAATGTCAGAGTTATGTCCCGACATAAAAGAATATTCCGCCTTCACTAAAGTAAATATGAAGTCGTTTGATAATTTGTCTATATTGGATTTTTCTCAAGATGTGGTACATTTTGGAACTCCGTTTAAAACCTTATTAGGAATCAGTTTTGATTCATATGGAAACATCGATCAGATTACAAATAATAATGAACTTGATAGTCTTTATGTTGAATTGGATGATGCTGATACTTACTTACTAGTAAGTGATCATTTAAATCCAACACCACAAAAAAATGGTGATTATATTTTTGTTGGATACCCGACAGCAAATCATGGCGAAACATTAGATGCTGGTCGTGTTGTTATATTAAACACCTCATTAGGTTATGTCGGACACACCTATGGGACAACATATGATAGATCATATTTCGGCTGTAAATTAGAATCTAATTCTTCAGAATTGTTTGTTTCGAGTGGTTCTCATCCACAAGAAAACCTAACATTAGTTGAGCCTAAAGTCGATGTCTATGATGTTTCTGGTTCTGATTTGACTCATAAACAAACAATAACAAAATCGCATATATTAGACGATAGTTTTGGATACTCAATATCGGCTACAGATATTTGGATGGCGATTTCGGCTCCGACTAAAAGTAGATTTGGTCCTCTTGATATTGGTGGACGAGTCTTTTTATATACAAAAAACCAATCTACCGGTATATGGGACTATCATTCAAACATACAAAGTAATTTTTCCTCTGATATAGGGGGATTTGAATTAAATGCAGATTCTCTTTTCGGTAGATCTGTTTCGATGAACGATGTTAATTTAATAATAGGGTGTCCATACGAACAACAAGATCCAAACGCAAATGTTGCACCGGGAACAAACAAACGGGGATCAATTTTTATCTATGAATATAATATAATAGCCGATAGTTGGGACTTCAGTCAAAAAATAAACATCGATGATGTTTATTCGAGTAGTTTGTTGGAGGATGATGATTTGTTTGGGTGGTCTGTTAGTCTACAGGATAAGACGTTAGTTGTAGGTTGCTCATGGGGGGAGTCTTCATTCTCTGGCAGTAATGATAATGCTGGTATATCTTTCTTGTTTACAAAAGATGAAAATGGGACATTCATTCCAAGAAATACATTTGATTCTTTATCTTATTATGATGAAAAATTTAGTCAAAGTGCATCTCTTTACGAAAATAAATCACAACAAGAAAATTCTGAGATTGTAACTAAACGAACACTTCTGTTTTCCAAACGCAACATATTAGAAAATTATAGTCCCGATGTTTACATTTTACAATCAGAATCTGTTGTTCCGTATGGTGACAACGAAGAAGAAGACGTTGATTATGAACCATTAGGGTATGGTGATAATCCAGACGATAGAGTATTGAGTGGTAGAGCAGTCATTCAGGATAGTAATGTTTGGCAAGATTATTCATACCTAATAGACATTGCTTCCGTTGGTTCTAGCGGGGACGATGGTGGAATAACACCTATTCTGTTCTCCTCGTATGAGACTCCATATCGGAGAATGATGCATCCCGCTGGACTGCAATTCTTCGGAAATGCCCGATTGGATGATGTGTTGGGTGGAACTGGAATGGACGAAGGTGAGATTGTGTCAACTGAACTTGGAATAGTAGGACATTACCTCCCATACACATTTAATACCATTCAAAATCTCCGATATAATCAAGAAGAAGTAGATTTATATCCAGAAGGATATAATGCCATGGCAACAGGAGACAACTGGAACGGAAATACCTTTGCATTGGTTCCGGAAGATGGTTTTACCGCACATTCCAATCTAAGTTATCCGTATGGAACGGCGGGTTCATCTTATGGATATGAAACTGCACAATATTACGGGTATAACTACTGGATGATATTTAATCACCCAAACATATGGGCATCTCACGCCACAGGGCCAAGCGGATCTCCAGAAAATTCTGGTTATACGCTGGGAGAAGCGATGTCATTTGGTAATATTGAAATTCAATATGCAAACTATCTTTCCATAGATATAGTGAAGGTACTCCAAAATGCTCCTGGCGCATTAGGTCAATCACCAAATATTGGCAACAACGACCAATATACAGGCAATCCCCTTCTTGTTGGTCTTCCGGATGGACCAACTGGGTCGTTACAATACTGAGGAATAACAATGAGCAGATCTTATAAATCATTCAAAAAAAACATCATTGATTCATATTTGAACAATTTCGGAAACCAATATTTCTTTATGGGTTATAGTCCAAACTCTCCAAACGACAATTCAATCGATGCAGAGCGAGATGCTAGATCAGCAGCAACATTTGCTTATGTTTTGTTCGGAAACGTTTCCGGTAAAAAAACTAATGTTGCTAAGGTTGTAAAACGATACGACTGGACATCTGGAATAATATATGACATATATGATTCGAGTGCAAACCTTAAAAGTAAGATTTACTATGTAAAAAACTCTCAAGATAATGTTTATGTTTGTTTAGAAAATAAACCGTACGGTGAAAGCAGCAGCAATAGTGTATCAACCATTGAACCTACAGGTAGATCCTCTTCTCCAACAACCCTTGCTGATGGATATACTTGGAAATATATTTATACGATAGATGGAGATCTTTCCGACTTCTTAAAGACGGTTAATGGTGTTGACTATATGCCGGTGAAGAGAACATCAATAACAGAAATAAGAAGTGATTCGACTGGCACAGCAACTTCTCAGTATCGTTCTGAAAAAGGAAAATCTGGAAAAATATTACGAGCATCTGTTGATTTGTCGGAAACAATAACGTTTGATACAGATTCCCCCACCATTGAAGTAATAGGAGATGGAGATAAAGTTGCATCTGTAAGTTTAGTGGTAAATAAAGGTGTAGTGGGAGGTATAGTAGTAAATAATGGAGGATCTGGATATAACTTTGCAAACATAAAAGTTCAAACAACACCAACATCACATACAAGCGAAGAAGTTGAAAATAAGATCAAGTTAATATTGTCTCCCGAAAACAGATCAATACAACGCCAAGATTCGGATTCATATCTTTACGTCGATAAATTGATGTATAATATCATTATCAGTGCGGACGATATTCAACCTTTAATGCGACAAAGAGTGTTCAATGTGTATGGAATTGCGAAGGACTTCATGTTAGCAGGAAACTATAATACAGTTGCTGGTAGTGAAACGGTAAGTAATATTAGAAATGGATATAGATTATCCCAGAAATTTACAATAAAAGGAGTTACGTGTGAATATTCGGGAGCAAATCAAACTGCATATGTTGGTGGTGAAATTAGAGACTATGGTTCTAATGATGTTGCTGGTGTTGTTACTTACTTCGGAAGACCGGCTGGATATACGGGAGAAACGAGAGCAGATGTGGAAGTTTCTTTTTATTCTGGAACCGGCGGATTCAAAAATTCTAATAGTGTACAAACAAAAATGGTTTCGGGAAATTGGACCGCCAACAAATTTACTATAGAGTCCGCTGATCCTGTATTTGAGGATTCTCAAATAAAAAGAAACACAGGGGAAACCTTATACATAAATTATCTAGATGAAGATTTAGTAATATCTAACACACAAGCAGCAAACCTAGTATTCTTGCAGGAAATATAATATGCCCGAACCAAGATCATACTTCTCGGCAAGAGAAGATAACCTCAATGCTCCCAACATAGACACATGGGTTCCCAGTACGAACTTCCTACAAGTAGGGTTTCGTCCAGGGTATAGTTTGCAGGCTAGAGAGGTAATAGAACTGCAATCTATAATTCAAAATCAAATATCAACCTTTGCAGAAGATATTGGATATGCAAATGGTTCAATAATAAAACTAAACGAAATGTACTTATGGCACACAGACATACTTCATGATAATGGAACACCAAGCAGAACATATACTAGCAATGTGACGATTAGTCCAGGATATGTTTATGTTAAACCAAAAAACAGAATTGGATATTTTGTAAGATATAATTACGGAAGCATTGAACAATTGTCTTGGTCGGTGGATATGACTGATGTTGCCACAGAGGCGAAAGTTGTGTTTTTTGGATTGAATTATTCAGAGAACACAGTGTCACCAGAACAAGATATGGATTTATATGATAATGCAACAGGATTTCCTAATTTTAATGCACCGGGAGCAGTGAGATACCAAATAGACCTTTCCATGGGGATTGATTATAGGGTAGAAACCATAACTACTGATTCAAATAAAAATACCCATCTCCACACTAATGTGAATAACAACATCAAAGAAAATTATTATGGGTTTGATGATGAGGGTTTCTTACCTCTGTTTTATTGGACATATGAACCAACTGGTAATAGTGAAAATCTTATTGTCAATGAAGACGAATTTAGATTTTTACACACAGAATATAATTCATCTAATTATGTCGCACTAGCCAATGGAGATTATGAATGCACATTTCCGCCTAGTACACCCCTATATGAATACATAGAGGGGATTAATATTAATGCTAGAATGTTCAATGAGGATGATACTAATTCTGGTAATGTATATGGTGGGGGTTAAACGTTGACACTTCAAAATGATATATTAGGAACCAAGAAGGCATATGTTCCCGAATTGGGAGAGCAGTCTCTTGGGTTTTTCAAAACCCACAGCCCAAATAACGACAACTACGACATCAATAAAAACCATAAACAGATTGGTGTCCGACCAGGCTATGTTCTACAGGCAAGGGAACTGACTGAATTACAAACACTTCTTCAAAATCAATTTCGTCTCATGTTGGAGGGGGATAAATTGGGATTGGGAAATGGTTGGGTTGACGAGGTTCAATTTAAATGTAAGTACGAAGTGACCAATGATTCAACGCATCTTCCAGAATCTGCTATTGATACTTACAATAATGTCTATGGTGATATTAATGTTGGAGGCGGGACTAGTGGTGTCGGAGATTGGTTGGCGGAAGGGAATGGAGTAAGTAACTATTCTAATTTTAGAGACTTCAAGAGAATCACTATAGGACCGGGTAAAATATATGTGTATCCAAAGAATAGGTCCGTATCTTACATTTTAGAACTGAATCAAGAATATTCTATTGATTTGTTTGGGTGGTCTGCTGCCGTTAAATATTATATGTCAAACTTTAGTGACACGGATAGTGACTCGGGGGATCCGTATCCGCCTAATGAAGAAAATGCAATAAACGATACAATACCACAAGCATTTCCGGAAGAATTGTTATGGCACTTTCCGAACGTTTCTTATATTTTTGGAATTTCTTTTAGCGAAGTATTGGTGAAACCAGGTCAAGATAAAGATAATCTTCTTTTGGATAATGCTGCTGGATACCCAAACCATAATGCCCCCGGAGCATATAGGATACACTTTAAGGTGAACGGAATTCATTATGTGCCAGTCTATACGGGCAGTTTGTCTCCATATGTGTTTGGGGGACGCGGTGACAGCGATGGACCAGGAGATGGAACTTATGTTGGGGGATTTTTTCAATCCCTCAAGTCTTTTCCTTTTGATGATACCACATACTCAATAGGAACAGAAGATGTTCTTCACAGCCTAAACGGATACGATGATCCGGATTTATACGATTACACATCGTTTGGGTGTTTTGGTGAGAACGATGACTGGGAACCAACATGGCAAGAAGCATATGATTGTCTTTTGGGATTCATGCTCTCGACCGGAACCGACGATGTAGATACCAATGATATTCCTATAATGAAAAAAGAAGTTGTTAGATTTCTAGAAACATTGGGATACTCTTCCAATTATGTGGATGTTAGTGATGATATTGATTTGGTTCAAATTGAATTATATGAATATCCTTCAGTAAAGGAATATTTCAACATATTTAACAAATATGGATTTAGAGATTCATTTTCCGATAGTACGACTCAATTGGATGACAGAGAAAAAAATAGACTATCTTTAAATTCAAATTCTGCTGTGTGGGATTATCGTTTTTATGATAAAGAGTATTTTAAAGGATACATGACAGGATTTATTGGTAATGGTCTTGTTGAACAATATTATTATGATGATAGGTTTGATTTTGCACTGGGAGTTAACTCTGCATTTGGAATTATACCATCATCAGGATTTGGTATAACAGATGACCTTCGGTTTTTCCACCCCCAATCCCCCATGTATATCCCCTACGTTTCCACATCATTAGAGGAAATGGTTGATAGTAAATATCCGTCCAATTTAGATGTTGGTGCTTTTGGTAGTAGTAACATCACAGAAACTGTTGATAAAATAAAAACACTAACAATGGATTCTCTCTCTTTAACAAATCAATCTGTTTTTGTTCCTATTATTGATATAGAATATAAACTACCAGACATATGGCCAGGACAGGAGGGTGTTGATCCGAGAGAATTAAGATTTGTCCACCCACCAGCACCCCTTAGAGATTATTACCATGATATTTTGGAAGGGGGGTATGTCGGTCCTCCTCTGGTTCGATATTCTTATAGCAAAAATATCATGACTGATATATCAGAAAACTGCGACGAAGACATCGGTTTTTGTTGGGATGTTAATTTTACTTCGTAAAAAAATGCTATATAAAGGTATACACGAAAGGTTTTTGAATGGGCGTAGAAAATAACAACTATGATATCCAAGACGTTGAAATAAATCATACGTTTGAGTCCTGGCGGCAAAAAACCAACGTTGATATCATTCAGAAACTTAACGATCTGAAGATTTATGATTTGGATATAGCCTCGGCTGAAAGAGGAGGTGTTACGGCGACCGTCGAAATAGCAGGCGGTATGCTGAATATAGAACTTAATGATATAATCGATAAGGGTGTGACATTCACACAAGATGTTGTGTTTACTGGTGGTGTTTATTTTGAGAATGAATTACTAAACATTAACCGAGACGAAACACCAGCAGTAATAATGGGAACAACCGCTGGTATTGTAATTGGTCCGTCTATTGGGGGTTATACAGCGGATGGTGGTGAGACTTATTCTCTAAATGGATTTAGCGGACCATATTGGCTTAACCAAAATGGATATTGGTTTACAGAACAGAACCTTAGATTTGATTCTACTATAGGAACCAAACTACAATTTGGATCAAACGAAACAAACAACTATCTAGAATTTGCAGGACCGGGACAAGGGTATACAACCGATGTTGGTATGAGTGCTGGGACCACCTTCGATGAGATTCGTTTATATAATCATAACCGAGATCAACTCGCCTCTGTTCTTAGTAACGGGATGGTTAAAATAACAAGTGGTGTAAACCACAAAAGAATAAATCAGACAGCACACGGATTTACTTTTGGTACTGCAATTCGTTTTGATGGTACTAATTATGTTTCATCTGTAGCAGGTGCAACTATGGGTGATGGTAGTGATTATGAACCAAAGAATGCAGAAGTAATTGGACTCGTATCCCGAATTCTAGACGAAGACAATTTTGATGTTACTTTCTCTGGTGAAATTCACGGAGATTTCTCTGGTGTTATTGGAACTTCCGATCTTTCTCCTGGGTGTGTTTATTACCTCTCCACCACGGGCGAGGGAGCATTATCTTCTTCACAACCCTCTGGTTTAGGTTTGTCTTATGATAAAGTTGTATCTAAACCGGTCATGTATGCGGTTGGAGAAACCGCAGGTATATTTGCCCATTTCCGAGGTCAAGTGATAGTTCCAGATAGTGCAATTGTGGCACTTTATGGGGCATCTGGTGGTGAATATGGTACTGCGGATGTTTACAATACTCATAGAATAGCAATTAACAATACACATGGATTTACTTCAGGTGATGTTATTTCTCGCTCAACCACAGATGTAACGGGTTATACGTTAGCAAGTGCATTAGATGAAAATGCCAGAAGTGTTTTGGGTATTGCTGGCGTAGAAGATACTGCTGCGAATACAATCACCATTATTACTTCTGGTCTCATCACAAATAACGATAATGTAGACTTTAATGTAAATAATGGTCCTGCCATTCTTGGGCTTGACGGTGGTCTTACAAGCGACACCGAAGATTTTTACAACAACATGGGAGGCGACCCATATTGGAAACCCATTGCAACTATTCTGGATGGAAGTAATGCAGTTGTTCATGTTGGGGGCGTACAAAATGACAGACCAGAAGAACTGACATCATATTCTGCAACCACTCCAACTAACACCACTGGTAAGATGCAAAATTATCTAACAAACGGTAGTTTGTATTATTGGAGAAGAGGAAATGGTGTGGGATCCGCGATGTCATCTGCAAATCAATATTTTGCAGATCGTTGGAAGTGCGTTTCGGGTTCGTTGAGCGGAGCAACTAGAGATTTCTCTATACAGAAACAATCGTTTAATGATTACCAAACTTCAGTTCCTGGGTTCCCCGATTATTATGCAAATGTAAAAGGTGCATTTGTGACTGGTGGAGCAGGATCTACCAGTGGACATTATCACCGAATAGATCAACGACTTGAGGGTTCCACCAAATTTAGTGATAGAGTTATGTCCTTTTCTTTTTACCATAAAGGCTCTGTTGCTGGTGGAACGATGGGTGTGTCGTTTATTCGCAGTGCTGATGGAAGTGCAGAAACCAGAACTGATTTAGGTACGTTTTCACCAACAACTTCGTGGACAAAATATAAGAAAACATTTGCTGCTCCTGCTGGAATAACCGGAACATCAAACAACGCTTATAGTGCAATGTCTGTATATTTCACCGATCAAGATAATGGAATCGAATACGCTGGAACTTTGTCTGTGGCACAATTTAAATTGGAAGATGGAGATGGTAGTGTATTCTATAACGAAATTGATAGAGATGAAGAACTCAGAAAATGTGAGTATTACTATCAGACATCATATAATAAAGATTGTTATCCTGGCACCGTTACATTATTAAATACCCAAAAAGCGGATGCAAGTTCCTTTGATATTGTAGCAGCAAATAGTAGTGAGTTTGTTTGTAAGTTCCCACATAAAATGAGAACCAACCCTTCGGTTAAGGTGTGGGGTCCAAATGGAGAGATTAATCAGGGTTTCAATAGAACCGCAAATAGAAGTATGAAAAATGCTTCTGGAACCAAGGGGTTTAATGGGGTGTCAAGAATTAGTACGAACACCAAATCTTCAATAAATTCAATAGGCGGTACTGATGGTGGAATGATGGTGAAATTGTTGCAAGGATATGTCCCATTAGACATATTAACTTTTCATTATGAAGCAGATGCGGAACTTTAGGAGATAAATAACAAATGACATGTAATAATAATAGTTCAATACAATCAAAAATTAACATTGTTGGGTCTGTTAGTGGATCTCAATTAACGTTAGAATTTATTGAAGCGGGACACGATTATCAGAAAGGTGATATTCTTAGATACGAAGATACAGGTATTCCCTCAACGTCCGGTTTCACATTAGCAAAAGCAGATACCGCAGAAAATTCTGAGGTTGTTGGTGTTGTGCGGGAAGTACAAGATGACAGAATTTACCTTACTTCCTTTGGTATAATTCCGGTTGATGGTTTTACTTTTGGTACTGCTGCGGGTCTTACCTCCGAAGTTACCTCGGATGTATATTTCTTAAGTGGTGTTACTGCTGGATTGCTTGCTGATACTCCTCCCAGAGAATCTGGTCATGTCATTAAACCTATGCTCGTAGATATGGGTGTAATTGGTGGTAGACATTATGCTATGGTGAAGAATTACATTGGTAATAGAATCGGCGGAAATGCAATTGGCGGATTGCAGAACATTTCTCCAATCGGATCTATTGTTCCATATGTGGGAAGTTTGAGTGATGTTCCCTCTGGTTTCCAATCGTGTAATGGTGGGTATATTGATCCTATTATATACCCAGAATATAATAGATATATTGGTGGAAAATTTGGGTATAAAGTAAGAATCGGACTTACTGGAGATGATTCTGACACTTTTACAGAGTTCATAGAAGATCTTGCAGAAAGTCTTGATGGTATTACAGGAACCAGCGAAGTTGGTCGTGCTAGATTTAGACAAGAATTTCCTGGAAAGAATGCTTATTCAGAAACCAACGATGCTTTATATGTTATACAGGGAGACATCATCAATATAAATGAGTCGGGCCAGTATATTGATGTTGAAGTTACACCAGATAATCAATTGGATTTGCCTGCATTATTATGGGCTGAAAAATATGGACACAATCAAGAAGTACATGACAGACACACTAATCAGTATCACTTCGACGATGGCTCTTGGCCAAACCACGAAACGGGGGGACCAGCGAGTGCTTGTCATGGTAGATTAGAACAATACGCAAGTGGTTTATCGGACGATAGACGATATAAAATTAATTCTGCATTTATGTCAAATTATCACTTATCTGAATCGCTGCCTATTCCAATTAGAGATGTGAAAAATGAGTTGAAATACGCACGGAATAAAGTATATCGTCAAGATAATAGGGGTTTGAATGTACCGGACAATGTACCAGAAATTATTTACGACAATGTTTTGGGGAGGAATGACTGGTATGACAACGTGGAAGTTACTCAAAACGCAGACGAAGAAGTTCTGCAGATTGTCAAGTCTATAAATGAAATGAAAACTGGTGATTATAATAGTTATGTACAAGAACTAGAGTCTGGTTACGGAAGTCTTAATTTCGGAAATGCTGCTGGTGAGCCAACCAGAAACCTAACTACTGAACTGGCAATTAATTTTCAGGACACACTCAAAAATAATTCGAATTATAATAGGATACCCGATTGCGTCACATGTGATGGTGGATTTAATTGGCGCGGGACGGATGCAACGCAACCACTGCCGCAGATGTCGCCAGAGGCAGAATTTAAACCCAGAAATTACGACAATTCAAAACCATATAACGAAAGAGAAATTGTTTCGTATGTAAATAAAAACATTGTCCAGCCATTAACTACTGAATATTATTCTGAGGGTGTTCGTACCTATTTGATAACAAAAGAAATTAATACTCTTGGTGACCCGCGTGGATTGCCATATAGAGAACTCAACAAACGTGTTGGTGGTATGGGTGCAAGTGTTTCTGAATACGGCTCTGGTTATACGTTTGAGTTTGCAACTAGAGAACGAAGTTTTACTGCAGAGGGGTCTTATGTCAACCAATATGTTGCTAATAGAAAATATTTATCTTACATGATAAACACCAATACAAATAAACCTAAAATTAGTAGTGTTGAAATTATAGGTCTTGCACTGCCCGATCTTCGGGATAGATATTTAAAAGGACCATTATCACAAAATGATGTGTTGGCAGATAAGGTTCCTTTTAGTGAATTGTCGGATATTGCGGGGGGAAGAGAAAATTACGACAACTTTATAGAAAAAGATGCATATGACGTAATGGATAACTATGAAAGTATTGGTCAACGAGGAGGAACAAATAGAACGCATTCTCAAAAATTATTGTCTGTATCTCATGTTTCATCTCCAGCATCACACGGACTGAAGCATCACGCAAATCATTTAAGGGAATTGGGCGTTCATCAATATATACATTCTGATTTAGATGCAAATAGTAATGTAGACCATCGTACAAGTCCATGTGATTGTCCTGTGGGTAGGGTAGGTGGAACCGATTCGCAACATGAGTGGGAATGGCCGGACGGAAAACAAACCCCACAGGATCCCGATGACAGGTGGAGTCATGACGCAGAAAATACTACTATACATGATCCATATTATGGTTCGTATATTTTATATTATGGGGACGGCGGGGACCGTTGCGAAAGTTATATGGCATATAGGGGCCCCTATGACAATAGTGAAACAGAATGGTTTTTCAATGAAAAACACAATAAACATGAGGCTTCAACAACAGATTGGGGGATGAATAAAAATCGTCCTTCTTGGTCTGTGTTTAATCCAGGATTTGCATTTTCAGAGGGAATAGACGGACATCAAGGTATTCCGTTCGGGGATAATTCACCAGGCAATCCTGGCGAGGTCTCAAGGGGAATATATATGGGAGATCCCACTGCATACGGATATCATGGTAACATTATAGGTACATATGATTGGACGGGTTATCGGACATGCACGGCAGCCCATGATGACAAATGGTCGTGGAATTGTTTTGGTGCTAGATATACTAACGGCGGGTTCGAGCCGGATCCTGACATTTGGGATGATACACTTACCTATACATATAAGCATCCATATGCAGATGGATATTTCTGGAACGTTTATGTAAACGATGACGGAGAATTTGCAAATTTTGAGGGTGTGACGTTTGATGAATTTAATGACATCTTTAGCGGTCAACACTACGGGCCCGTATACTTTGCTGGTACTGATAAGTGGTACCGGGGAAATTTCCCCCCCGAAACGGACCATGGTATCACGTATGGTGGACCAGGCGCACATTTTCACGTTAATTTGTCATTGACCAACAGGTTGATGACTAGGGTCGATGAGACGGACAAAATGGGTTATGAGCAAGCGCGATGGAATTCTTCCGACGGCTTTAGAGTAATACCCAAGCAAGGGCCACACGGTTCTTGGGGAGGATATCAAGCACAGGGTTTAGTGTTTGGTGACGATGGTCTTTATAATACGGCAGGATATATTATACCGTACTATGATTCTTCAATGTGGTTGGAGAACGTTGGGGCTCTTAATAATATTGAGTTCATGAAATGGAATTATGAATGTGCCTCTCCCACCTCAAATTGGCATGGTGATATGAGCGTACCCGATCCAGAAAAAATGACAAGACAAAAATGGCGTGTTGGTATGATGACATGGAATCGAGATCGATATTCTAGAGTCGATACGCCCGGTATTGTTACAGATACCGTATGGACACCCCGTGAATCTTTGGACATGGGGGTTAATAAAAAAATACAAGATACGTTCAACAACCATCGAGATTATCAGGTTATAGATCGTGTATCCACACAATACTCCCCCCACGCTGGTAACTCGGCGGATACGTTTGGGGTTCTTCGCACTCCGGGTCAGTGGTACAATCCCCTAATGGGCATTGATGAAGACTGGGCATCTTCTCACGACAATGGAAAGGGAGAGGGAGAAGATACTGAGAAACAACTTGATCATCGTGGTCCCGACTATTATACAGCAGGGTATATTACAAACGAACCAAAATATTTCTCCGTCTACTACCTCGTACGGGTAAGTGATGATATTGCAATTGGTATGGTTGATGATATGTCATTCATGAAAATTACAGCAGATGGATTGCAGGATGATGGTGTTCCAATATCAGGAAGTGAATCTCCACTAACGTTAAAGAACCTACCAGGCAGTTCTGCTGGTCTTTCAACAGGTGCAGTATATCTGGATGGTGATACCTTGAAAGTAGTAACATAGTCCAATGGTTTATTATAGTTCCCATCAATTTCTAGTAGGAGAACGGGGACCATCTGGACCCACTGGACCTACTGGACCCACAGGCGAATCGGGTCCAACTGGTCTTACTGGACCCACCGGTCCCACCGGACCTACTGGTCCTTCCATTTCTGGGTTTACGTTAAGTTATATTGTCGGTGCAACTCATATTGTGACCGAATATGACAACGGACAAACTTTTGATGGTGGGGTGTTTAGGGGACCGACTGGTATTTCATATATTGAGATAACAGAAGCACAAAGTTTACACAATACAGGAATCCCAGTAGTCGATGGTATTAATACTGCATCGGAAGCAATACGTTTACGAACTCTTGTTCCTCATGGTGGAGTTACAATAAAACCCTCAGACGATAATACAACATTAGAAATATCATTTGATACATACGATGGATTTTTAGCAACCGGTGGTAATACCGGTGAACTCGGAGTATATACAGACGGACAAGAAATAGCAGGTGCGACTGGAACGTTTTATGATCCTGAAACACAAACTGTCGGTGCTAAAGTTAGGTCGTATTATGAAGTTGCATATTCCCTAGGCACCGCAGACATGACGGGTCCAGTAGACAGCGAAACAATGCTTTATTGTTTTGACACAACTCCAACCACACGACTCACCCATTATGCTTTAGGAAAAACTCTTGATTCAGAAAAGAGTTGGGGTAATGTTTGGGTAGTTGATCCCAATCAAATCAAAGAAAAGGTTACTGGTTCTCCGCCGGAAGAGTTGGGATATCCGTTTGTTAAATTTGCAGATAACTCTCCAACCGGGGACAATCTTAATTTTAATTATCATTTTGGAAAGGATAGTTCTCTTGGGTTTACTATAAAAATTCTTGAAGGAAATTCCAGAGGGGAAAGAAGTGGATTTAGTTTTGATAATGCGTCTGAAATTTGGCCCGACAACTGGATTTTTCCATATGACATAAAACCTCATATAAATAGTAGTGTGAACTATTTCCATTTTGTGACTAATGGAAAAATAAATGAGGATGGAAAGTTAATTTGGTATGGATTAATACCTAAAACGTATGATATAGAAAATCCATTCTAGTAGGGGAATCTTGATTATGACAAACAGCGTCTATTCGTCATACGGTCCATCGGGATCACAAGGCCCACACGGATATACTGGACCCACCGGACCAACAGGACCAACTGGAAGCACAGGACCGACCGGACCAATAATGGATGGTATTGGTGTCTCATATGCTGACGGAACTGGTGAGACATATGGTGGATATACTTTAAGTATAGTTCTGACGGACGGAACAACATTTGAACTTCCTGTAGGTGTATGTGGACCTACGGGAATGACGGGAACTGCACATTATGAATTTATTGGTAGTGGCTACACGTTTTTAAGCAATGCTTCGCATGGTGTATCCGGAAGCACTTTATCTTTTATGGGATTGACCTTTTCTGATGACTTCACAATAACACAATCAGGAACAGATTTGATAGTTTCATCTGATGAATCTGGTGGGACATCTTCTGTTCTCGCGGGTTCTGTGAATGAGTTGATTTATATAAAAGGAGTTTCTGATTCTCTTTATTCTGCAAGAGGAGCAACCGGAACATACTATGACAACGTAGGAAACACATACAATTCAAACACAATTTCCTTAACATTTAAAAACCACACCAACGTCATAAAAAGTGTTTATTCGGAAGACGGCGGAGAAACGTTTGATATTTCAGACGCTAATATTTTTTATATCAATAAAGAAAACATTAAGAGTGTTTTAAACTTAATAACAAATATGTCTCTGCCAGAAGAGAATCCAAATCCAGATGAATATTCAAATTTATTTTCTGTTACATTTGTATTAGATACTAGTGAAGAAAATTTGGAAACTTCGTTTAACGTTCCCTCTTCATTTACTGGTGGGTGGAATAGTGATACAACATTTGAAAAAAACACCATCAGTATAATAAATTGCTTCTCCACTAGTAACGGAAATGAATGGTATTGTACAGAACCAACAACACCATATAACATTGATTATGATGAAGTTTCAGTTGGTTCTTGTTGTTATCCTGTCGTTGAAGAGAGAGTAGATTGGGTCAAACCAGATGAAATAGTAGATCCGTCATCATTGCCATTTCCCCACCGATCACCTCCCTCTTCGTCTTTAGAACCAATGGTATATTATGAAAATGTTTATTATTGTAAAGAATATGTGTCAAAACCTCACTGCGAATTGCTGGGTGGTTCGTTTGTTCCTGATGTTACATGTCAATCCAGAGCGTGTGGGGGTAAAAGTGGGGGTATAGAATTTTCTGGTGGTGCATGTTGCACGAATGACACATGTGTGCATGTTGCCAACAGATATGATTGTTTGAAGTATGGGGGCTTATTTTACTATGGATATTCTTGCGAAGATATATCATGTGTTCCAATATGTGGAACACTAGACCCACACGGATCGTGCTGCACACCATATGGATCTTGTGTTGATATGGTGACTAGAGATTTTTGCAATGCAATGGAAGGTATCTATAATGGTGATTTAACCTCTTGTTCTAATTTTGATTGTTGTCAAGTAGCAGCAAAGGGTGCATGTTGTGTGAGTAATCAATGTTATGAAGTTGTTGCAAACGAATGTCAAGATATTGGGGGCATATTTTATGGAATTGGTTCTGAGTGTTCTAGTAGTCTTAATGATGCAGGTATTAGGTGTTGTGAAGATAATCCAAACACTCTAACTGGTGCTTGTTGCTGTGATACTAATTGTGCAGACTTTGTTGAATTTGAAGAATGTGCCGAGAGTGGTTGCTCATTCTATCCAAATCAAGTATGTACCAGTATAGATTGTGAAGATGGTCAAGGTCTTCCTGTGTGTCTGTGTGAGGATACTTTTACATTAGACGGTATGACGTTTGACTACCCCGAGTGGGGAATTGTTGTAATTGATGGATCAACAACTGATGGTATTCAATTGCCTCCAAGAGAACCAACACACACAAACTATGCTGACTATATTATGAACAGAAATGATGGGTGGCTCACCACTTATTATGGTGATTATCCAGATGGTTATACTGACCCAGAAGACAACCCATGGTTGTCTGATCCGTTGTCTGGAATATCTGGCGACTATACTATATTTAAATACGCTAGAGAATTTGTCTCAGAATTCCAAAGAGATAATGGTATCACTTGGTACGTCCCGTCCAAAGATGAAGTGTCGTTCTTGGTTGGTCAAAGGAAGATATGGAACAAGGACTTTTCTATTCTTCTTGGTTATGATGAGTCTGATATTATAATTCCAACATCTACCTATTGGTATAATACATCAGAAGCAGAAGGTCAACCACATTATTGGTTTATGCAACAGGTGTCCGGAACAAATTTCGGTGAAGTTATTAGTTTGTCAGAATCCAACTACGACCCAATAAATCCACCATTCAACAATATGAAGAACTTGTTGTACAGACGAATAACAACGGGATTAGATGCATGGAAACTATTACCAATAGGAGCAGTTGCAACTTCGATTAATCCGTTCCCCGACAATGAAATCGAAGGAACATTTATTGGAACATACAAACCAAATTGCTCTATAGGATATGGTAGAAATATTTATTTTCCAAATCAAGATGGAGAAAATGTTGATGGTCCTCCTTATTATCATTGTATTGGTGGATTAGCAGATAGGTCGTGTTGTGTTACATCTCAGATATGTTATGATACTGATTATATGACATGCACTCAGAAAATTGAAGGGATGGTAAATCCAAGAACCCTTTGTGTCAATAGTGATTGCACAGACGCACCAGACCGAAATGGAACCTGTTGCTATAACGTAGAAGGTGTTAATTATTGTGAAGAAGACATTTCATGTATTCTTTGTCATCTGTCTGGGGGAGATTGTAATATATTCAACCCTCCATGCGACGATGAACCATGCGGTGAAGTTTCTCCCGGGTTAAAGGGAGCCTGTTGTTACTGCTTAGAACAAGGTCAACCTGCACAATGTCAAGTTGTAAATGAAGTATTTTGTAATATATTAGGCGGTCATTACTTTGGAGACAATACTACATGCGACAATGACCCCTGCGACATTTTTGATTGTGATCCTATTATTGGTCCAGATAGAGGTTCTTGTTGCTATAATTATGATGGAACAAACTATTGTTTAGATATCACAGAAGAGAGTTGTGGTGTATTAGAAGGTGATTGGAACACCACCACAACGTGTGAAGAATTGCAATCATTGAACACCCCTGGTTGTGGAAACCTTACTGGTCCAGGTTCTGAGTTTGGTGCATGTTGTTCTTGTATTAACTATGGTACGGACGGAGAACCGAATTATATCTCAACATGTTTTGATAATATACCAGAAGAAATCTGCATTTTCCTAAATGGAGAATATCAAGGAAGTGATACCAACTGCAACGATTGGAACATAAGTTGCAATTCACAATATGCGTGTGAAGTGCCCGATTATGCTTCGTGTTGTTATACAATCGATGATCCTACTTGGGGGGAATATACAACATGTATAGACGACACTAGCGAATTAACATGCTCTCAATTTGACAACAGCAACTGGTCTGTGAATTCTTGCGAGGAGCGAGAAGATTGTGAAACTGGTTTTAATCCGCCATATACATGTTGTATTGGTGGGAATTGTTCTGAAATGGATCCCTTTATATGTCAAGATATTGGCGGAACGCCATCACAGGATAGTTGTGCAGACAGAGAAATAAGCGACCCAACAATATGCGCTGGCGGTGGAGGATTTGTTTTGGGTTCGTGTTGTTATGATGTACCCGACACATATTGCACTCCTATTGGACCTTATTGTAACAACAATGTAACAGAAGATTATTGTAATAGCATATTTGGTGTATTCGAAGAGACGCTAACGTGTGAAGACAGGGTTGAAGACGAAGAATCGGGATGCTCTTTGGTTGGGGGACCGAACTATCCGTGTGGTGCATGTTGTTTATGTTTAGAGGATGGTGATGGTGACCATGTGAAGGAATGTATAAACGTTCCAGAATTTGTTTGTGATATATTGGATGGTTATTATTATGGGGATAATAAAGCATGTACAGAAACACAATGCATTCCAGAAACATCATGTGATCCAGATTCGTTTGTTGGTGCTTGTTGTACGAATGGTATGTGTATTGAAACGATTGAAAACGAATGCACAAATGGTACTTGGTATGGGGGATTAGCGTGTAATGACATCAATTGTGAAGAACCTTCAATAAATCGATGCTTGTATTGCACATACGACCAATCAAAAACTGCATCATCACCATCTTTAGTAGATGCGGATAGTGAAGTAGATTGTAAATCAAATGCCTTGGGAAAGGGTTCTGGTCATTATGGTTGGACATATGATTCTGGAGGATTTACTGATCAGTCGCCCGAATATTTAGCAGGTTGTACTGGTTATTGTTTTGCACAGATTCCAGGTGACCATGGAACAACAACAGATTGGCGACCATATAACACACTTAAAAGAAGTGGTGTTGAATTTATTAACAAATATGATTTCGCTTATCATACAGTAGATGATAGTTATTCGTTTGATTATGTTGGAATTCCTGTGCATGGTTTATCTACTTTAATTAATGATGATGCAAAGTCCGCATTGGGTGCGACCATACCAGCAAATTTGAGTAGAACATACACTGCTGGTACGCCAACTAAGATTCTCAATGGTGAATATTCTAGTCGTTATGATTCTGATTCCACGCTACCAGATTATATTTTTGACACACGACCAAAACTTAGCGACAATGAAGATTGTCCGTGTAAAAGTGAAATTTGGAGATGTCCATTAGGTGTTATTGAGTGGGACGAAGAGAACGATGCAATTGAAGTCCCCTCGGATGAGGGATATTGCAATTATGATTTGTTCAAATATGTAAATATTTCTAGATGGGGTGGTGGTGCGTATAGGAACAATTTTTATTCAAATTGTCCTATAGGAGAATCTAAGGTAGATTGTCCAGATGCGGGTTATTGCCAATCTAATTTTAATAGTAAATGTAACAGCCTAGTAAGAAAAGAAGGGTTGGGGTCGTTGTGGATTTGCGATTATGAAAATATATATTCTGGTGTGGGTCCGCCTGACACGAGTGCTGTTGATCCATCATGTGAATGTCTGGGCTTACTGGGAGCAGTAAGTGAAGATGTTTCCATATACACAAGAGATTGGGACAATTCTGTTAAAATGATAGATTGTACCGGACATACGGAATGTAAACCGAGACACATCACCAGAGGCTTTTCTGCTGATTTGTGCGATTCTTGTGTTTTACCAAACAATCCCGTATTGAGTGATGTTAATAATAATCCGAGCGATTGGTATATTAGATGGGATGGTACTACTTGGGGATATCCTATATGTGATGTATCTAGAATGTGTACTAGTAGTTGTGATGAACTCGGAGCCCATTCGTGTCAACATGTATGTGGATCTTATCCCGGAAGCACGGGTGCGCCGGTGGTAATTAGTTATGAAACATATTATGTGAGAGATAGAGTGCTTCTCATGGGAGCAACGTCTGAGTCGGATCGGGAAGCGATTGTGAATAT
>Ga0098053_1000073_pt1 | contig 38762 bp, 17 predicted proteins | sample 15BtaG_FD_77068 | JGI IMG/M metagenome (GOLD analysis project Ga0098053, IMG submission 77068) | Marine viral communities from the Subarctic Pacific Ocean - 15B_ETSP_OMZ_AT15312_CsCl metaG | ecosystem: Environmental > Aquatic > Marine > Oceanic | place: Pacific Ocean | collected 2015-01-18 | reverse complement strand
TACTATGCTCATAATATAATCTCCTTAAATTTATATTCTTTCAAATTTATAATCTCTGTATCTAAATGTAACTTGAAATTTTGCATATTCGTTTATCATTCCATATCCATAATTTGCCGGTATGATGGACGATGGATATACTCCATCTAAGCTAAATTTTCCAGTTGCTTCATCTGAATGGTTCAAAACATAAATAAACATGTTGTCAGACATGTTGGACAAAGAGTATGGGTCTATGTTATTATTTTTATCAATAATGAGATCCATCCACTGTTCAAAATAATTTCTTTCCCACTGATTTTCCGATGATATAAAGGTCATTACAATTTCAGAATTATATTGTCTTCTGTGGGGATATTGACGAACTGGACCAAAATGTGTGTCTGCAATAGTTGAAAATGATCTTGATGGTAGTGTTATGTTTTCTGGGTGAAACAGGTTGCTTGATGCTGGTTTAGTTCCGCCGCTGCCCTCCATACCCTTCCATTCCACTTCACCTTCACCCCCCACCTCCATAATTTCCACAGCATATCTAGTTGGTGTTGACAGACCACCACCTCTTGATAGGAGTGTCTTGAAATCGTCTATTGTTCTATGATATCCGGCCATGCTTATTCTCTATACTTATTTATGGAAGAATATCATCTTCTGTGAGTATTATAAATTTCCAATTTCGACTTTTGCAAAAATCTTTTGCAGATTCCCACTTTTCTTGGTTTATTGTATACCTTATACATTCGTTTATGTAACTTTTTCTTGATTTTTTTGGTTTTTTTGGTGGAATTGTTTGTTTTTTGGGTTTAACTTCAAGGATTGAGATATCATTTCCACTTTTTATAATAAAATCTGGATAATATTTGTGCATTTTTTTGTCTGTGGTGGAATAATATGGGATTGAAACTTCTTCACTTCCCCACTTTGAGATATTGACATTTTCATCGAGATATTTACACACTCTCCGTTCCCATAAAGACCTACAAACAATATTGGATGGGTCACCAATGTATTTATCTTTATTTTTTATTTTATATTTAGTTTTATACGCCATATGATTTATTTATGAACTTTCGTATAAATATAGTATGATATTAAATAATATTAGGAAAATACAATGACTGCATTATCATATCCACAGAAGGGTGTCTGGTCTAGTGATGAAGTTAGTAGTGGTTTTTTACGATTTGCTGCAAGACCGTTTGAAAATACATTAGACGACCAATCACAATCGTCAACAGATTCTGGATCTATTCATGATATTTATCTACCATATCCTAGTGTCGTGTCTACTGATACGGCAATATGGGATCAGGGTGCAAATGATGGATTTTGGGGATATACAGATGCGGATCTCAGAGGTGGTTGGGGAGAAGCGCTTTCTGGTACAGCAAATTTTCTCACCTTTGGGTTGGTCGGTTCGGGTAGACGAGCTTTGAATGATATAGAACAGATGGAATTGAGTATGGCTCAATTTAAGATGCCGCAATTGAGACAACGACATTATTCTTGGAATTTGATAAACAGAGAGATTGGTGATGGCGAAGTTATTGCAACAATCTGTAGATCTTTTCAGGCATCTGTATATCCAGTACAGGCAATGGGTAAGGCTGGAATCCGCGGGAATGAACAAGTACAACCACCACCAATGTGGGATGTTACTTTTGCCCATCCTCAAGAAGCCCCGTCCCAAGATATCAATGCAGAAGCTGCTCCACACAAACCAGGTGGCTGGCGATGGCACATGGATCAATTTCTTTCTGTCTTGATGAGTGTATCAATTTCACCAACACAACTAACTGACGGTTCGATGGCAGTAGCCAGAGATGGATTTCCTCTTGCAACTACATTAAAACTGAGTTTTTTAGAAGCATCACAAGCAGTTGCAACCAACGACTGGACGAGTATATTGCCATACTCTGCTGCAACAGATGCAGGTTCGGGTGTTTATGGTGGCATGTATGGTGGAATGTCACCGTTATAAATTTAATGAGATAATAAATGTATTTTAAAAATTTTCCAAAAATAGATTATGAATTTTCAACAGAGAACGGCAATCTTACCATTAAGATGCAGGATGTTTTTCGTAGAGTCGCACTCAAAAAGAAAACTTTAGATACACCCACTAACTTTAATCAGTATGTCATAAATGACGGAGATACTCCCGATCAAGTTGCATTTGATGTCTATGGAGATAGTGCATTGTGGTGGGTGGTTTTACTTTCAAATGGCATCGTTGATTTAGATAATGATTGGTCAAAATCATCCAACGAAATCAATAAGTTATTTTCTGAATTTTTAGACGGTAAGAGTTATTATTTTATGGAAAACCTAGACATCAAAGAAGATGATGTCATAGTACGAAGAGATATTACAGGTAATATACTTGATTTGAATGTTTGGGGAATTATAAACGATATTGATCATTTCCATCATAGAGTAGATGTAAAAACCAAAGAATCTGAAGGAACATTTTCTCAAGGAGATGAGTTCTATGTATATACGCCGACAAATGAAGGATATAAAAAGGTTAACGGTTTCGGACTGACAGCATGTGCAATCCAATCACTTGGTGGGACGGCGTGTGTTCAAATTACGGGACCTACCGATGATGAAACAGAAGCGCAAGGTCCATATTGTGCAACTGCTGGTTCAACTTTCGGAATCATTAGAAGATCTGAATCTATAAAAAATGGTTTATCATTCTTTGAATATCATAATGAAGATATGCTAAATCCATATTCAATGATTGACGGAAACTCTCCAAATGGAACGACTGGTGACTTTTATAAAGGTGCTGGAAGTTTGTGTGGTTTGACCGCAACTTTGTTGTATAAATGGGTTACTGATGATATGCCAGTAAATAGTGGAATTAAAGTAATTAGCAAAGGGGCAGACATTATTAGAAAAAATGATAATAATAGGATAATTAAATTATTGAGACCACAAATATTGAATCTTGTGGTCGGAGAATTTCATTCGCTAATAAATAATACGGTTCCACCGGGAACTACTAAATATATAACAACTTTATAATAAGGTTCTTAGAATATGGTATATACTGAAAATGAAGGATATAAAGTTGACATCACGAAGTTGTCTATACGAAAGATAAAATCTAAAGATGAAGAAATTATTATCGTTGGTCCAGAAACAAAAAAAATTGGGCATAACCTTTATACAATGACTATAATGGAAAGTATACTTTCACCATCTATTGTGGGGAGTATGATTATAAAGGAGCCAGACAATATGGTTGGTGAATTTGTAGTAAACGGTCAAGATGAAGTCGTACATATAGAGATGGAAACACCGGGAATTCCTGGTTCTAAGAAAATTTTAGAATTTTGTTTGACGGAAGCTCACCAACAGGGCGATATTGCTACTGCAGATGGTGCATATGGTGGTACTTTAAAGAAAGGTCAATATAAAATAAACTTCATGTCATGTGAAGGATATTATTATAATATTCCCGATAATGAACAACACGCTGAATTTTTGAATACGGATTCTTTTGTAAAGATTGCTAGTTCTGGAAAAGATGGTGGATTAGTAAATAACATTGCAGGAAAATATTTCAATGGCTCTGATGGTTGGTCAGTTCCAAACAGTATGGATATCGAAGAAACTCACAATTCTATATGGATGAAAAAGAATCCAAATTTATATCCGTGGGGAAAGAAATCAAATAACCTGACTCTCATGCAACTCATGACCAACCTAACCGAAAATTCTATTGGTGTAAACCAGCAAGGTCATTCTAATTTCTTGTTCTGGAATGATTTTGATGGATGGCATTTCAAATCTATAAGAAAGATGATCACAGACTCGAATTTACCAAAATCTTCCGAATATTCTCCTGAGAAGTCCACTCCGTTCGTCTATGGGAAAAGTGACGGTGCAACCAAAGACCTAGAGTTTGTAAAAGATAAGGGTGATCCTAAACTATTATCTTTCGCAAGTGATACAGAATATGATCATTTGGGTTTGTGGCAAAATGGTGGTTATTCTTCATATTATGAACTAATTAAACCAAATTATTCTGATCCCTATCACAACTATTCGGACGGTCTTTCTATGCACGATCAAAGTATAATTGATTATGATTATCATAGAGATTGGGAAAATTGGGAAACGGTAGAAGAATATAAATTACTTCCAGACTGGATTGATACGAGTATAGATAAAAAATCTCCCCAGAAGAGTAGAGAAATAAAGAAGAATGACATTTATGGCTACTTTTCTTCTGTATTTAACAATGATAGAAAACTAAAAGACCAAGACTTTTTAGTTAGTAGAATGAAAGATGGTGGTTTCGGTAAACAAAACACAAATATGTGGCAGACAATGTTTGATCAAACCAACATGGAAATTAACAAATTAAAAAATATTTACGAAAATGTAATTGAACCAAGTAAAGAGAATTATAAAGAATATTTAAGAATAAAGAACCTAAAAGAAAAATGGGATGTGTATAGACACACTATATGCTGCGATAAAGAAGATATAAAAATGCAATTTTTTGCGGTAATTGATGATGCAAAATTAATACAAGATGATGCAAGGGGTGGAATATATGAATACACTTGGAGAGAAGTAGAGATTTGGCCGAAAGATGCAATAGTCGATGACGAAGAAAATGAAGAAGGTGAAGATGATATCGAACTAGAAATTCTAACAAAAGAAAATGCACCATTTAGTGTTGTTGTAATACCAGATGGTTTGAAAGGTATTGCAAATGTAGAAAATGGTGCATTCAACATAAACGAATTATTAAACACTAAAGAAGGTAATAATATATTTGTTGGACCCGGTGTCAATGTCGCAGACGAAGATTTCAACGATTATCCAGAAGCATATCAAATGATGCCCGTAGGTGGTTATTATAAAATTGGAGTAGATCCGTGTTCGGTTGATGGTGATGATGTTCACTTTCATAAACATATTGTACAGATGAATAGGATTCCGAGTTATATGTTAGAAGTTTTTGTTCCAGAAGAAAATGAAGAAGGTGAAGATGACAATTTCCCAGAAGAAATATTTTTCTTTGATGTACCAAATGCCCACGATGGGTTGTGTGATTGTCTCTAATTAAATATGTCTACTCATAGAACTACATGTTGTTGTGGGTGTGGTGACAATCCTTGTGATGAGAGTGTATATTCTTATAAAGATACATTCTGGCATCAGTATGTTGAATTAAAAAATAATTTAATAACTGAATATGATTCCACGGTTATTCCTGGTTGTGGTGATAATATTGATTGTAAGGATAATGCTTGGTTGCAACACAAAGAAGATCATAAAGAACTTGTTGATAATTTATTTTCTAATCTCAAAGGAAGTTGTCCAGTCTGTGCAATAGGAGAATCTTCATATACATTTCCTGCGATGGGCAGCAATCCATACATGTCAACATACCCCGACATGTATGAACTTGAAAATGATGCAACCACAAATTCATATTTTGATATGGGGTCTGTGGGGACTCAATATTGGAAATCTTCGTATTGCTCACGAAGATTTGATCCTGACGATGAACGATGGAGAGACATCCATTGGCCAGATATTACTCCACCTTGGCGCTATCAATTTGCACCGCCTCATGGATTTCTTCCTTGGTCACCTCAGGTTTTTGCAGAGTGGATGGTTTATTGGGGAGGTCCATTATTTCCTCAAGGTGATTGTACAATGCATTGCACCAAAGATAATATAGATTGTCATAAGATTGCCTTCGTTGGAAACGTTGGAAATTATCAAGAGTCTGGTGTAGTTTCGTCTATGAAAGTTGCAACTATTCCACCCACACCCGAAAATAATTATGAAAATTGGGAATGGATTAGAAACTGGGTTAATTCTGGTGGTAAATTAGTGATTATGGGTGAATGGAAACACGCACAAGACAAGTCATTTATTTTTTATAAACCAGGTCCATTTTATGAATCTCATGTTGGAAATGTTTCTTGTGATGTTGACAATGTGTGGGACGAATATCCAGAAGAAAATATGACCGTCGAGATGGTTAATGACAGACTAATAGAATTTGCAGAATTTTGTGCAGCAGAACCAGGCGAGTCGGAGGAACAATTTTTTGATTTTGGTGACGACCTTATAAATGAAGTGTGGTTGGCAGACGATGATAGTAACCACACACACGGTGGAAGTCCAAACGCATCCAATATAATTTCTACATGCCAAAAAACAAAGAGTCCTTTCAGAAAAGAAGATGAAAATGGAACCAGAAGAGCATTACCTTTTTATACCAAATATGCACAGGGACTTGTTCCTGTAAATAAAGGTAAGGGATTAGTTGGAAGTTGCAAGGCGGTTCATTGTCCAGAAGATTGTGATAATAATAAAAATTGTACAGTAGTTTGGAAAAAGAATGGCAAGGGTGCGGTCATTGTTGTATATGATAGTAGTGTGTGGGGATTGAATGCAACCCAAATCGACAATTTTCAATATTCTTTATTGGATGAAGATGGTGGCGGCACTTTTGGTGGCGCAACGGAAGAACAGCTAAAGAAAAAGCATTGTAATAATGATTTTTGGCAATTTGTTTGTAGTGATTTCTTATCAGAAGAGGGGTATGAAATTTCTGATAATTGCGGGGATATTTTTTGGGATCATAAAGGAAAAGAATACGAAGAAAATCCCTGTTTACCTACTGCTGCTTGTTGTATGCCTGATGGGTCTTGTGAAAATTTAAACACTTGGGAATGTACGGAGAAATTGGGTCGATGGCGCGGTAGGTTGCCAAATTATTTGGGTGCCTCGTCTAATGTGGGAAAAAATGGTGCAGACCCACAACACTGGTGTAACCCAAGTTGTTCCGAAATAGAAGAACAATGTGAGCCTCTAACTGGAGGGTGTTGTTTATGTCAGGGGATTGGGGGTGCATGTTGTTTACCAGATGGAACTTGTGAAATTATTCCAGAAGAAGTTTGTGCAGCAGTAGAAGGAGAGTACCAAGGACAAGATACAGAATGTTTACCTGGTCTTTGTGATTTACCGGACGAACCTTGTACCGAAAATGAAGATTGTCAAGGATGCGACTGTTGTGTGTTTGGTGTATGTAAAAGTTGTATTGGTAGACCTTGCAACGAAGAAACTGTTGATATCGATTGTCAAGGATGTAACTGTTGTGTAAATAATAAATGTGCCTCATGTCAGATGATGTTTGGTGCATGTTGTTTACCAGATGAAGGATGTATAGATAACCTATCACAATTTTTGTGCGAGGGTTACATATATCAGGGTTCCTATCAAGGTGACGAAACATTTTGTAATGGACCATATGTAAATTGCTTTATGGATAGAGGTTCTTGTTGTATATGTGAAAGTGGAGATATTGAATTTGAAGAATGTGTGAATTCCTTATTACCAGAAGAATGCGAAGAATTAGATGGTGTTTGGCAAGGAAAAAATAGAGTTTGCAAAAGTACAGAAGATGACTATGAAGGAAATGAAGAAGGTGAAGATGAGGATGTTGAGTGTATCGGGTATGGTGCGTGTTGTTTACTAGATGAATCTTGTCAAGCAATGTCATGCAGCGATTGCTATAACAACGAAAACGGGATTTTTCAAGGTGACCAAATTATATGTACAGATGGTTTATGTGAACAACCAGAACCACCAGTGATGGGAACTTGTTGCTTTTATCCTATGGTTGGTAGTACTCTACCATCGCAATGTTATAAAGTTGCTGCAAGATCTACAGAAGAAGATTGTTCTAACCTTCCAGATGGATCTGACTCAGTATTTTTCCCTGATGTGTGGCCCGGAGATATAGAATGCGAAACACAAGAAGCAGAATGTTCCTGCATTTATATGGATTTCGATCATGGTCATTGGCCTGCGTGTTGGACACGAAACGAATGTTTTTGTAATATGACGGGTGGAGTGTGGTGTTGCAATACAACATGTTCAGAATATTGGGAAGGTCTTGATATTAATGAAAATTGTGAACCTGAACCACAAGATGATGGTTGTGTAGATGGTGGTTGTGGTGGTAATTTGTGTTGCTTTGTATTAGGCAACGGTACATCAAGATGCTTACCTTGCATTGATCCAGATGAATTATGTGACCAAGACATTGGGTGTGAAGATGGATGTTGTGTTTGTTCTGGAACTTGGTGCGGTAATAGTTGTTGTGGTAGGTGCTTACCGGAAGAATGGTGTACTGTCGGTGACAAACTCGGTGCATGTTGTCATGATGGTGAATGTGATTATGTAGTAAAAGATAGTTGTGTCGGGCATTGGTTTGGACCAGAAACAGATTGCAGTGTTGTACCTTGCACAAAAGAAGAAGATTGTGAATGTGAATTTGAATTTGGTGCATGTTGCTTTACAGTCACCAACGATGATATATTTGGTACTCCATGTATTCCTGCAATTGATACGACAACATGTGAGGATCCTTCTTCTCATGATCAATATACCCAACAGACTGATTGTCAAATTCTTACTGCAACAGAATGTAGTGATTATGATGGATATATTGATCCCGTTTATGGAATAGAACATAGAACAAGATGGCTTGGTTTGGGTTCTGGTTGTTTCAGAATTGATTACAATGGTATTTGGGGCGCAAAAAGGTACGGCGGATATCAGACAGGTGGGTGTCCTTGGTGCGAAGAGAATGGTTTTAAATTGTTTGGTGCTATTTGCGAAGAAGATAGTGAATGTGCTGGTTCTTTGTGTTGCGAACATCGAACAGGTTGCTGGGACGGGAGTTGTGCGCATCCCCCAACTTGTAGTTGGTTTTGCGATGGGGGGGATGGGGCAGGGGTAGAATGTGAAAGTGATTCCGATTGCGAATTTGGGTCAACTTGCGAACAAGGCATATATTACGAAAAATATTGCACTCGCGCAGGCTTTCGAAACCTCACTGCGAATTGTATACCCCCCGAATGGATCGACAACTACCCAGATTTTTATGAAATGGTTTGTGAATGTGAAAGTTGCCCCGATTGTTTGGGCTGTCAAGATTGTATTATGGGTCCGGTTGGACCGATCTGCAATCCACCTCCAGAAGGTGAAGTAAGATGTAATTGTCATGCAACAGGGATTATTGCTTGGGATACTACATGCCATGGTTGTATTGAAGCACCACTGTGGCCTAATCCGATGCCAGATGGGATACCAGCAAGTGGACGTTATGGACCGGGATCATCTTGTTCTGATATTTCTGATTTTTGTGCATCTACCAATTGCAACTTTCAAGATATTTGTGGTAGTGGTTGGATGGAGAGATGTTCTATGGATGGAGAATGTGCATCTCACTTGGTGTGTTCCGTCGAGGGTTGGGGCGATGACACGTGTATGTACCCACAAGAGGAAGAATGTCATTGTCATGAAGAAGAATCTAATGAAGATGGTTCTTTTTGGGGAACCTGCGGAAGTTATTCATGTCCTTACGATACCACTTGTTTTGAAATATACATTCCGGATTTTTACGGAGAGGGTGAGGACGTTCATTATTCGTGGTGTAAACAAAGGAGCCAGGGTTATACTGTTTGTTGGGTGCATGAGGAATCTGCTAACAATAGTGCTGATGCTTGTGAAGTCGAGGCAAGTAATGCAAATGGAAACCACATCTACTCTAATTTTTCGTGTATTGATCCTTCTGATGTAGGGTTAGAAGATTGGTGTCAGAAAGATGGTGTTCTTGGGAAAATACTTGTGGACTTAAATTCAAGTGGTGCTTGTTGTAATAGCGATCCTACTTCTGATGAAGTCGGGTGTAAAATAACCACACATTTAGAGTGTTTGGTTCCTTGGTTGTTGGAACATGGCCATATTGGGGACATGCAAGACCCCCTACCGGCAGAACCGCCGTGGTATGCCTTCGGGATGACTACGCTTCCGTGGACGACGCCAACATATAAATGGAATGGACCGGGATCATCGTGTTCTGGAGATATACAAACTTGCTGTGATCAAGCAATATCCGATAATACATGTGAAGAAACAACAGATTGTAATCCAGGAAAATGTTGCGATGAAAATATGTGTGTTACTTGCTGCGAATCTAATAATGATTGTACAATCGAAGGTGAATGCTGCAACGAAGATGAAGGTATATGTGAAGAATGCGAACCATCTGATGATGATGATTGTGAAAATAATGATGATTGTGAGTGTGGTTTATGTTGCAACGATGGGGAATGTGAAGAATGTGAATGTGATTTGCAATGCGACTGGGAATGTGTAGGAAACGAAATGTATCCTTGGGATTGTGCTATAGAAACAAATGACGTTGGTATATGGAAATATCATAAAACTTGTGAAGAAGGATGTATTGACATTTGTATTTGCGATGATGATGAAGATTGTAAGAGTTGCGAATGTTGTATAAATGGAAAATGTACAAACGAATGTGGATCTTGTTGTTGGAATGGGGGTTGTGTATACGGAATCACTGAGCAAAATTGTGATTGGTATGGTGGAACATATTTCCCAGATATGCCATGTGTTTCTGCAGAAGTTGAAGAAGGAGAAGAACCAGAAGAAAGTGTAGAATTGTTGGGTGGTTGTCCCGAACCCGGAGAAGATCCCCCTGCAGACCCTGTAGATTATCCTCCCCAGTGTTTATCAGATTCTGACTGTCCGTCAGAATTGGCATGTCTTTTGGGTCGATGTAGAGAAAGGGGTGATCCTAGAAAATCACCAGATAGTATGCCAAAAGGTGCCTGTTGTTGCAGAAACATAGACGGAACATTGGGTGGCGGATGTTCTTATGAAACGGAAACTGACTGTAATACAAGAAATGATTCTGTTCATCATCAAGCAGAATCTAATAATTATGAATTTTGTGATCATCATTCAAATATACCATGTAATTATGACGAAAGTTCAGAATGCAAATATTGTACATATATGGGCGACGGAATTCGATGTGTTAATAACCCATGTGAGACGGTTAGTGATAGTTGTACTTCAAGAGATTGCGACTGTCTTTGGTTTTGTCGGACATGGGGAAGTGATGAGGAGATTGGTGAAGGTCATGCAGCAACTGTTTATTGTCAAACGTGCAATTGCCCTTATGTCGATTGCTCACACCCCAATCGATGTGGTTCGGGAATATTTCTTCCAGAAAATTGGTGGGACTCAAATCAAGGATCTGGGTGGTGGGATTGGTAAAGGAGCATAAATAAAGCAATGAGTAAAAATATACTAATATCTAAACTGACTAGGTTTGCCAACGATACTTGGACAAGTAGTAAAAAAATAACACATTCTCACATGGGTGTGTGGGAAGAATATCCTTGTGCAAACCCAGATGGACCTGTTGACAACTCAGATTGTGATGAAGATGAACCATTATGTAACTGCCCCTGCCAAGAACTAAAACCAGACTCAGATGAAGAAGTTGAAAGAATCAACGAAGAAATTGATGATGGGATTGGGGGATTCTGGGGATGGTATTTGGATTTTCATGGTATAACTATCCCAACAGTCTCTAAGGATGATCTAAAAGAACCAACAAAAGAAGAAATAAAAGAAGCAAAAGAGTCTATCAAAGAATGTGAATTGATAAAATCTGCTGAGGGTTTGGGAGAAGAATATCTTGGATGTTTATGGACTGACTTGGAGCATCCAAGTAGCTGTAATTGTCCTTGTGTTGGCAAAAAGTTTGGAGAATATTTAGAATATACTAACACATATTCAACCTATTGGGATACTCCACCACAACAACCATTGTGGAGAAATGCACAAATGATGTTAGTGACATCACAAAAATCCTTAATGATAATTCATGGTGATCTGACTTTGAGACCAGGAACTTTAATATACATCAAAGAACCCAAGGCAACAGAAGATAAAGAAAAACGATTAGGTGGTAGGTGGTTGGTTGCAGGTATACAACATAGAATTGGTAATTTCCCTCACGCACATGCAATGGATATTTCTTTGGTAAGAGATACCGCTGTTTTTGATCCAAACGATGATCCAAATGTTTTTGAAAGTATGTGGAAGTTCATTCAAGATCTATTCTAAAATGGGTATTTTGTTATACATAAATTAGGAGATTAATATGGCACTTTCTACCGTAAATTCAGATATTGATATAAATTTTAGCAAAAACAAATTCACAGGAGATGTTTCTTTGATGAAAGATGTCTATGCAGTAAGACAATCTCTTATTAACCTTATTCTGACTATCCCTGGTGAAAAACCGTTCAATAGAAAATTTGGCACCAGAATCAATGATATGTTGTTTGAAAATTTTAGTCCTATGGATAATATGAGGTTGGAAATGGAATTGAGGGATGCTATAAAACTGTTTGAACCGAGAGTTAGAACGGATGATATCATAATAAATGATGCTCCCATCACAGAACAATCTTCTACGGTTCCCGGACATAATATATCAGATGCAAAAGCATATGCATCTGACACCAATATGTTATATGTTTACATTTCATATTTCTTAAATAAGGTTAGTTTAGACGGAAAACACTTAAGAGATTCAATTAATATAGGAATAATAAAGGTAAGATAATATGAATTCACAATCTCCAAATACACAATTAGGAAAATTAGATTTTTATGATATAAAAGATAGTATCATAGATTATCTAAAAACACAAGATATACTAAAAGATTATAATTACGCAGGATCTGCTGCTCAGGTACTCATAGATGTATTGGCATATAACACAATGTATTATGGTTATTATGCTAATATGGTTTCTACTGAAATGTTTTTAGACTCTGCTCAACGAATAGAGTCTATCATATCATTAGTAAAACCTTTGGGATTTGTTGTTCCGGCAAAAACATCTGCAAGGGGTAAAGCAAAAATCAGGCATGGTGGAGTTGAAGGAACCCCAATACCAAAATATACTAGATTTTCTGGATATAATGGAGAGGGTGTTCCGTATTCATTTTATACGATTCAAGATTATAGGTTGAATTTAGATGGAGAAGTTATCGCGGAAATTGTAGAAGGAAAGTCTCTGATTAAAGAAGTTCCTTTGATAGTAAGTCAAGAAACTCAAAAGGCCTTTTTACATGGGTTAGATATCGACATCAGTACAATTTCAGTCGAAGTGAAAGATTCACAAACGGGTGAATGGAAAGAATGGGCAAAATCAAACAATATAGAGACTGGTTTAGACGAATTCAGTAAAGTATATTGGTTAGAAAGATCAGAGTTGGGATTTTTTGTTGTATTTGGTGGTAATGTCGGAAGTGAAAGTGTAACTCAAATTGGACAACAAATAACTACAAACGATCTTATTAGAGTATCATATTTGAAAAGTAGTGGTAAAGGGGCAAATGAAGTTGGTGCGTGGAATGTTCATGGTCTTGTAGTTGCCGCAGAAACCGATACGGTTTCTCTCTCTTCTGGTGGATCAGACGAACCAAACTTAGATATGATTCGATTCTTTGCACCAAAGTGGTTTGCTGCACAAGATCGTGCAGTAACGGTGGAAGATTGTAGAGCATTATTAGCAAGTAGAGGGTTTGTTGGAGATACAGCAGATCCGCTTGAAGTCTTTAATGTATGGGGTGGTGAAGATATGGACCCCCCGATGTATGGTAGGGTTTTTGTTTCTATCAACGAAGAAAATCCTATCGATCTGATAGTTTCTGGCGAAACCGCAATATCTACACTAAAAGAAAAAACTTGTGTTACTATTTTGCCAGAATTTTTATCACCAGAAATAGTTAATGTTGTTTTTAGTGGTACGATTTATTGGGATTCTATGAAATCTGCAAATTCAAGAGAACAGATTATGGGATTAATTGATGAATCTCTGTCTCGTAAATTTCCGAAAAGGTTTGAAAATAAATATAATATATCTGAAATTTCTAATGAAATAAATTCGGTAGACCCCCAAGCAATTTCAACATCTTCTGGTGATTTTTACTTTTTGGTAAGGTCTATGGTTGATCTTGGTCCAGATCTTGGTGTGAAAAAAGTCAACTTTAAAAACGAATTACAATCACATACTCTAACTACTTCTAGTTTTAGGGTGGGTACAAAATGGAGTGATGGTAATGTACCACATGATCAACTTATAAAATTGAGAACGGTCGGTTCTGTTAAACGAGATGGATCACAAAAACTACAAGCATATTATCAAAACCAAAATAATACAACAAGTGTTTTATCGGATGCTGGATCATTTGTACCAAAGAAAGGTATAATTTATATCAATCAGGGTGTTGCTGCAGAACCATTTGAAATTACATGTTTTCCTGTAGGTTCAATTTTTGATGCAAAGGAAAATATTGTTTCTCAGTTGACTTTGGATTTACAAATAGAAAGAATTAACATTCAGTAGGAGTAGGTATAATGTTCTTTGGTGGTATACCATTTACACAAGCAGATCAAAACGAAAACTATTTTTTACTCTTATTGGGTCAAAAAGTAGAGAATATCTCTAGTAAAATACCAAAAACATCTCTTGATGTTCGTGTAATGTTTCCAAGGTGGATTGTGGAAAAGAGCGAAGCAAATCCACCAACCACACATCTGATAAATTTCACACAATCATATTATGATTGGTTATATAATTATAGTGAATATAAACTAATACCTACGAATTTTAATTCGGCGGGTATTCGACAGTTAATGGATATAGGTGAAACTCCGGTCGAATTTCTAAAACACTTTACATATTCATATGCATCTGGTTTTCCAGAATGGTATATTGGTGCAACTGCTGGACCAGACGGAACCGATACAAGTCAAGGAATTCGTAACTTTATAAAAAACATTAGACAGGGGTTTTATCAACGAAAAAGTACAGAAGATGCATATAGGTATTTCTTTTCTTCTTTATATAAAGAACGAGTAGAAGTTGACCGAGATGGTATCAAAGAAAGCACCGAATTCTTTTATCCAAAGGCAGATATACTCAGACTAAATGGTGGTAAATTTGATGGATGGGGTGTAGTTCAAGTTGGTGGTGTGACTGGACATTATGGTGGTCTTGTAGAAGATATTTATGATGGTAACAGAGGAGAGATTGGACCACCCAAATGGAATATGGGTGGTAGTTATTTAAATGGTAGGTATGTAATACAGGATAGTTATTGGTATCAAGAATATTCTTATGTTCTTAAAGGATATGTTAATGATGTTGATGAAGAAACTGGATTGCCGATTTATTTTGATATATTACATGAATTATTACATCCTGCTGGGATGAAAGGATTTTGGGAAAAAACCGAATCGGATTATGTTCCACCAGATGATTGGAGTGGAGGATTTGCATTCGGCGAGTCACCAAAATTGGAAAATTATTTCCCATACAGAATGATGGACGAATCAACCATACAATACTGTGCAGGGTGTTCTGGTAGTGGTTATACTTTTGATGGTCCTACTGCAATGTTTAATGGTGTTTCAGAACAACTTTACGGTGGAAGCACAGGATGGACTTATGGTAGTGCTTGGGACGGAATTGGATCGGGTGGAATTTGCATAGAAGGTTATAGTTCAACATCAAGTATGGCTGCGTGGGGTGGTGTTGAGAATTGTGCAAAAGGTATGGGAAGAACATTTGGTTCACCAACATTTTTCTATCCAGACTGGGCAAGAGGAATTTGTGGTGATGCAGATCACAGCATTCCATTTAGGGAGATATATATAGGAGAGTTCATACAATTAAGTCCTGCCGAAGATAGTCCAAATATAGGATTGACAGGATGTACGGGGTATACCAAATGCTAAGGAATTTATATGTCAAATAACAGATCACCAATACTAGCAAGAAATGTTGATGACGCTATCAATTCTTTTCATGAAGAGGAAGGATTGGCATTAATATTTGCAAATTCCAACAAAGATGATGTAATAAATAATACATCTCAGGCAGAAAGAAATTTCAAAAACGGAATGGCTGTTGCGTTTGAAATAGGCAAAAACGAAATTTTTTCTGTAGCAGCAGTACCAGAAGGACATTCAAAAATAGTATCAACGAGTACCACTAATATTGGATACTTCAAAGGTACAGGTGAGTCATCCACAAAAAGTAATAAAGCATGGCATTTGACTTCCAGTGGAGAATTGATTGTTGTTTTTGGAAATAATTCAAACGCACAATGGCAAGAAAAAAATTATACAGCATATTCATTCAAAGACGATATTCCAAGCAATAGAGGACCTGGTTTATTTGAAACCAAAAATGGATGGATCTGCAGCATGGTTGCACAAATCTCAAATGGAATTGATGATTTGTCTGATAAGTATATTAAAGTTCGTAACTCTGACGACGATATCAAAGATTATATTGAATTGAATTCGATTGATGTCGTGAGTCAATCTACAAATATTTGTGGATCTGGAAATGAACAAAGAACTGGTACATGTTGTCTCTATTATAAAGAGAATCATTATGATTCTGTTGCAGGAGTCACATATGCACCAGGTGAGTATTATAAATGTACCTGTACCAAGTGTTACAGATGTTTAGAACTTGCACAAGCAATGAACATGAAATATGTTTTTAATCCTTTCATTGGTGGTACTGGTGATGAATGTTTGAATTGTACTGATGATAATTTTCCAACAAACTGTGGACCGTGTAGTTGTAAGATAGAGGTTGTTGACGGAAATGATTCAATATTAAACGATATAAATCTTCCTGTAAACGGAACTGCAAAGCAAAATGCACTTTATAGTAACTGGTGGAAGAATACAGGAAATGGAATGGTGTTCATTCATCTTACAAGTGAATTTACCGATCTTCATTCTTCTGTAAGAAAAATTAATAAAGATTGGCATGATAAAGAAAAAGTTATAACACTAATAGAAGGATCCCAAGATCCAAATAAAACCAATACTGTATATCACCTTACGGTTGTGGGAAGTAAGGGTGAATCATATGTTAGTGGAATTAGTGCCGTGAGTTATGGTCAATATACATCAATTCCAAAAATAGATATAACTCTACTGCGAGAAATTTGGCCCAATGCAGACGAAAAATATTTTAGAATTGTAATGGTTCCAGACCTTCACAAAGACATTCATCAATTATTACCAAAACAACTAATGATTAGAAAAACTATTAATTTATCAGAAATCGCTGAACTTACTGCCGTAGACACATTCGATAGTTATGGTATAGGAACTTTAATTACACAAGATGGTGGAAAATATTTTTCAGATTCTAGTAAAGTTACAAGAAGTGCAAGGTTGACATTTAAAAACGAACTGTCTGTAGATACATCTGGGTCTCCGAGCTTATCGAATGATCAATGGCAATCAAACCAATTATTGAAAAAGACAAAATATTATAAAAATGACAACGATGCTAAATATTCTAGTGTTGCCGGATTTAAACACGTAAGCGGATCCAACACCATATTTGAGTTTTATGCAGGAAATTTAGACAATGATACAACAACCAATATGACGTTTACCGACGAACAAGGAGATGTCTTTACGACAACATCTTCGATACCACCAACGAACAAAAAGACAGGTGAAATTCTTGATGCACAATCGACCAAATTATATCACCAGAACTCAACCAAAATAAATATACCAGATCAAGCAAAACTAGGAAGTAGTGGTATAGGACATTCGTTAAATGTTGTATTTGAGGTAATTGTTGGAACAGGAAATAATTTATTTTGAACATAACTAGGAGTTTATAAAAATGGCAAGAAGTATAGAACCAATTAAAACAGGAGGATATCCATCATTTCCTCTTTCACCAAGCGAAGGACATCCATACAACAGTAGAGTGGAAAGTGAAGTTGTATTTGAGGGTGGTCAAGGAACTAAACCAAAAAACTATCAATTTGTTGCATTTCGGCCAGGATTTCCATTACAAGCATCAGAACTAAACGAAATACAAGAACATTTTCAATTACAACTAACACTTTCAATTGCGATGATGAATAATTGGATTACTTCTGGAGCTGGACCTTTATGGGATGGTGCAGATGAGGATTTTCCAGGTGATGGTGAAGGTGGTCGTTTTGAATCTTTTGAATATAACACTTCTATTGGACAAGGTGGATCAAACAGCGGTGGTGGTCATTCCCAAATGCATGCAATATCGGGACCAGGATGGAGGGGTTCTACTCCTTTACATCCATATGAATCACCTTACAGTGGTTCAAACACTGATAGACCAGTAACGGTCGAATTACTTCCAGAAAAACTCAAACTTACATTTAATTCTGGATGGTGGTTGGTGGAACTTCCCAACCCAAACACGGGTTCTGTTGCAACTGGAATAAGTGGACTAAAGCATTGGATTTATATCGATTCTAGTTGGAGTAGTGGTGTTCCTGACCTTGCATTTCAAATAGAAATTCCGTTTTCTTCCTATCCAGATGTTGAAATTCCAGTAGGATTTGTATTGGAAAGTGATTATAAAATTTGCTGTTCAGATAGCAATGATCCGTTGGTCATCTGTGATCCAGGTCTTGGTGATAATGCAGCAGGGTTTGCAAATCCAGCTGCTTGTGGAGCTAGTAGATATGCGGTCAATGCAGTTGGTGTGAAAAGTGTAAATAAGGTTTATTGGCCGGCTAATGCACAAGACGATTGGAGTAATGCAGGCCAAAATGAATATAATCAAATTTCTATGGTCTGTAAAGTCAATATGGCCAAAAAAACAATAAGATATATGAATAATATGATTTTATTCACCTGGTAGACTGATATACATATACAAAGAGATAAAACATGGCAAATGTAGACAACAATAATTATTCGATACCATACCTAACAGGTAATCATACCTTTGCTGATTGGGCTAGTCATTACAACACATCTGTTGTAAATAAACTCAATTTGTTGAAAGTATTTAATGGTTCTTCTGGTGATGGTATTGTGTTTACTTTAGGAACTACTGCACCAAATGACCCCGTTGGTGGTGCAACCAGTGGTCCTGATCTTCCATCAGGAACATTTAGGTGCAGTCTTGCAGAAGTTATTCCAAACGGAACTACTTTTGCTGGTGATGTTACTATCAACGGTACTCTAAATTATGATCTAAGTAAAAATGAATTTTCAAATCTTAGAGTAAAGTTATATTCCAATGAAGGGTTTACAGGAACAAAAGGTTTCACTTTTGGTATGCCTATTCGTGTTGGTATGAAAGATTCTGATGGTATTGAAAGTTGCTTGGGAGGAAAGTCATATTTCTTAGGAAAAGCAGACTCCATAACTAATGCCGAAACTTTTGGTATTGTTTCTGGTGTTACATGGCCGGTAGACGGTTCTAATATTCCATCTTCACCCTATACAAATTCAAATACATGGATAGAAGCAACTCTTTCTGGTAGAGTTAAGGGTGATTTTAGTATTGCTAATGATGACAACATTGGACTTACTGCTGGACAGGTATATTTCCTAAGTCCTGGTAATAGTGGTGGACTTACTCCAACAGAACCCACAATCGCTGGTCAAGTTTCCAAACCAATTCTTTTGGGATTGACCGCAGATGAAGGTGTATTTCTAAATTATCGCGGACAGTTCCTACAAGGAACTGGCACTGGTGGTACTGGTGGGATAGATAACAACAAATTTATTATTGCAGATTCTACCGCAGATTTGGTTCGTGGTGTTGTCGTTGGATATAGAGGTGGTAGTTGGCAAAAATGCACAGATAGTACATCAGTTGCTGATGCTGTTGGTTTAGTTGTTGATAAATTTACTCTTGACGGCACTGACTATATGGAAATCGTATCATCTGGACATGTGAATAATATTCCTGTTGTAAATAAATCTACTGGAATTTTATATGTTGATTCGGACGGTAAGTTAACTTCTGATCTTGTTGCCGGATTCCAAAAACCGTTTGCGGTTGCATGGCCTGTAAGTGGTGGATCTCTAACCAACAGAGGTGTGATACTAAACCAAAATCATGCTGGGGGTGGAGGGGGAGAAGGTGCCCGATCTACATTCAATGGTGGAAGTCAAACATGGGCATATAGATCATCCACATCGGGTGGTGTAACATACGGAAGTGCAATCAACAATAACATTCTAATCAATGGTGCATTTGATGTATGGCAAAGATCTATAGGAAAAGATTCAACATATAGTGGAATCGAAACAACTTATTTTGCAGACAGATGGGTTCGACTAAACGGTGTTTCTGGTGGTGGTTCAACAATAACTTCTGCTAGTTTACAAAGGCAAGAGTTTACTAAGAATCAATCCGAAGTTTATGGTAGTCCAACATATTATATGACATCTAACCACTCAATCAGTGGACCAAGTAACGGTGATTATATTCATATTGAAAATCGTATTGAAGATGTTAGAACTTTGAAAGGTGAAGATGTAACGCTGTCATTCCATGCTAAGTGTGGTGTAACTGGATCTACTATGGGAATTGTGCTAAACCAGTACGATGGATCAAATACGACCTCAACAACTGTTGCGAATGCGTCCCTAGGAACATTATGGGGGAAATATGAAGTCTCGTTCAATATACCAACAGTAACAACAATTCCGACTGGTAAACACTACCTCGGTGTCGGTTTCAATGTAACTTACTTGGATACAGATGTTGATTTTGCCAAAGTAAAATTAGAAAGAGGTTTGGTTGCAACAGTGAACGAATCCGTTCAACAAAATGAAGAATTGAAAAGGTGTAATAGGTATTATCAGCGAAGTTATAAGGTTGATGAAAACACACATAGTATTACGATGGAAGATACAAATAATCCAACAACAACTGTGGTCGATTTTACAACTACACCAATGAAGGATTTATATTTCAAATTTCCTGTTAGAATGAGAGGAAATCCGACCATTACATTTTATTCACCCGACACGGGTTATACTGCTGATGCATATAATAGAACTGCTGAAACAGATTTAAGATACACATCCGGAACACAAGGTTACGGTGGTGCAACAAGAGTTGCCTCAGCAGGAGCGGAAACAATCAAAGCAGAATATACAAGCGAAGATGGAATGATTATCATTGTTCCTAGTGGTACTGTTCTATGGGATCAAGTTTCTACTCATTATGTTGCAGATGCAGAATTAGACGAGAATATGTCATAAATGGAGATAACAAATGTCAAGTAGTTGCGCAGCAAATAGTTCAAATCTTTTAGGAAATGTCAATGTCAGTGATGTTTCGGGTAGTGGTGCAAGATTATTAATGACTGTTCCGTTGAGTGGTTTTTCTGGTGGAAGATTGTCTGGACATCCTGGAGACGATGGTGTCACTGCTGGTGATGCAGTCAGATATAATGCAATCCCATATGATTCAGTAACTAATCCTAGTGGTGGTAAATATATTAAAGCACAAGCGGATGTTCCTGCAAATTCCGAAGTTGTTGGTATCATTGAAAGTATTAGTAGTGGTAATGATGCAACTGCCGTCATTGTATTATCTGGACAAATAAATTATCCCACAACAAAACTTCGTCTTTCTCAACACATTGATGCAGAGGCTGGTTTGACTGGTTCTGCGGGTGGTAATGATGTTTATTTTCTAAGTGCTGCAACTGGAGGTGTTATTCAAAATCTTGCACCAGCAGAAGCAACACAAGTTATCAAACCAATATATCAAGTCGCTCCTGATGATCCGTTTACTGGACAAGTAGTAAATTATATCGGATATCAACAGGGTGGACAAATCGTAGTGGAAGATACAAATACGGTTCCCCTAGGTTCGATGGTGATGGTTCCAGCTGGATTGGAGATAGATTCAAGTTCTTCCAAACGAGGTTGGCATCCTCTTGGGGGAACTTATAATTTAGACCCATTAAAAGGAGAAACATATTATACTGCATATAAAACCATAGGTGATATTTGTAGTACCGTTTTGGAAATAAATGTGAAAGAGATTCCAACTTCTAATATAAACAATAAAAGAATTATCATCAAAAGTGGTTCTTCTAAACTAGTTGGATATATTAAAGACATTAATTCTGCACAAAAGACTATAAGAGTTACATTCTCTAGTTCATATTATGGAAAGTTTGAACAGTTTATAACAAATGGAGCAGTTATAAATGTGAGTAATGGTTTATTATTTACCGCAAGTTCTTTTAGTTACAAGACATATCAATATCCAGGAATATCTAGAAATAATTCATTAAAGACTATAAGAGTTTCAGACGGTGACACTGACAAAGATATGCCAATTGAATTTTATGTTTATAGTGGATCAGATGCAATCAGGGGGAGTGGTGCTGCAATGAAAACACATGCGATGTCTATTCCAGATTCTATCAAAGTTGTTGAAATAGATGCAACAAAGATAATTGCAGAAAATGAGAATGTAAAAGTGTCCGACCTTGCAGAAGCACTCAATGAAATGCAAACCAAACTTGATGCATTAGATTTGGCAATAAATGGAATTGCGAGTTCAACAACCGGCAATGCAAACATCACAAAGAAGTAGAATAAACTATGGTATCAATAATTCATGGTAGTAGTCACTTCAAACCAATCGGACAAACGGCAATTACCGGTCCAACTGGACCCACTGGTCCAACTGGACCAACTGGGGCAACAGGTCAAGGAAGAACAGGACCAAGAGGATATAGTGGTGATAACATCACCAACATGTATCTCACCGATGATTTTGGACATTTATATGTCGAGTTTACATCTTTTGATGGATCAAAATCTAACTATACAACAAATACAAGAATAAAGGGACCAACTGGATCAACATATAACCTGATTGATGTTGGTAACACATACGATATTGGTGGTGCTACTTTTGGTAAAGGTAGAAATGCAGCAGGTGATTTAGATAGTATCGTATTGAAGACTCTTGAAGTTTGGGGTGATGCCGTCATTCTCACACAAGACGATTCTATTGATACTGTCGATATTTATTATGATCGAGGTGATTTTGGATATGTAAACATTGAAAGTGGAAATCATGGAGAACTCGTTTCAACAGATCCAGACACCACTGGGTTATTGGTGGGGGTTCTTGGTACAACATATGATCGTGGTTCTAGTCTAGGAATGGAAGATGGTGCATATGCAATTGATGCACGAATAAAAGGTTATAAAGAAAAAACAAAATATCTTATAGTTGGTGAAGATGCTGATGTTGTTGATGTGGGTCCAGGTGGTAATATATTCTATACAACTCCCGAAGGAAGTCCAATAAACCCAAACCTTTCAAAGATATTTGTGTTGGACATGAGACAAGTTGATGGTGTTCCTGCTGATGGATCAATTGGTCCTGTACAACTTAGATTTACTGATGCTAAGTTTGGTTACACTGGACAGGGTCCCGACGGATCATCAGAAGCAACCACAAGTACAAAATACGGCAAAGCATTTACTCTAATAGTTCATGGTGCATCGAATGCAGATGGAACTGTTAGATTTGCTGGTTCTAATATAATTTGGCCACTAGACAAGCAACCTTGTTGGAGTGGTGGTACTGACATTTTCAATTTCTTTTGGTTACCGTGTGAATCTAGAGATTTGGATGGGGACGGAACTGTAGATAGTTGCGTTGGTGATGCTGCTTGGCATGGAAATATAATTCAATACCATTCTCAAAATTATTCAAGTGGAAATACCGATGATGTTTTTGATTGTGATGGTGGTGGATATATTTATAACAAAAACTTTAGAGAGTATCCATACATAGATGGAACAACTGGTTCGACTGGTGCTTGCTGCATAGGTGACGGAGTTTGTGTACACACTACAGAAAATGCATGTACTGGATATTATCATGGAAGTGGTAGTGTTTGTGGAACAGGCGGAACTGGTAGTACGAGTGGAATTTGTTATGACACATATGGTTCGTGTTGCGTAACTAATGAGCAAACAAACGATGTTAATTGTTACGAAGAAATGTCCGTAAATGATTGTGTCGATATAGGAAATTTACTAAACAACATTTCTGCATTTGGTGGTACTGGTAGTATCTGTAATGATATGAAGTGTGGTAAAATTTCCAAGGAAATTGGTGCATGTTGTGACGGAATAGGAAACTGTAAACAACTAAACAGATCTGTTTGTTTGAAACAAGGACATTATTTCCAAGGAATCGGACTATCGTGCTATTCACAAAGATATGGATTCAATATTTGTTCTGGTGGTACTGGGGCATGTTGTCAGGGTTCTGGTATTTGTGTTGATGGTGCAACTGGTGCAGGATGTATAGACAATAATTTCATATACACTGGTGATGGGTCTTTATGTGGAGATATTTCATGCAGAACTAATGATACAACATCGGGTTGTGTGACTGAGGTTGCTGGATTAGATTTACAACCGGGTGATTTATATGCGGGTGGTATGGTTGTTGGACTTTATAGACCATATGGTTCTAATATGTTTGGTAATAAGTGGTTTGGTGGTAGTAAATATACTAAATGGCAAAACCTACTAAGTGGTAGTTCTGGTGCAACCTTAGATTCTTATGGACTTTCTTGTAATTCATATAGATCAAAATATGATTATCATGGATATGGATTTGATTCTGATGGATGTCCAGAATATGATAATATGTCACTTTCGCAGGAAATGACTAGCAGACCTGATGCATATTATGTCGTAATTTCTATGCATCCGTTAGGAATTACGGGTGATCGTGATATAGTGAATCCAAAAGAAATATATGGTGCAACTGGTGAATTCTATTGGGGAAATCTTGGTAGTGCATGGGGACCACTATATAACCAAAAAACCGGCAAGTATGATGACATAACACCAGATTATAAATCTAAAATATTTAGACTTTCTGAAGGTTATTGGTATGATCAAAATGCTGGTAGTGGTTCCTTGGGAAATATCGCTGTCAACACATTTGATTCGTGTCGAAAAGCAAGACGATTGGGTAATGGTGCTATTCAAAAACTAAAAACAAAATCACCACAGACAGCACACGGATTATGGCATAGAAATTGGGGAATGTATAATAATATTAGAATCATTAGTGCGGATAATGCACTATATAAAAACTATAATGATCCTGCTGGAGATTATTCTTCTGTTGATTTCGGTCCAGGTTTAACAGGTTCTTATATTTCTGCATTTCGTGCTACTAGATTATTTGATGATAGATTAATTTCAGCAACAGGGGCAACTGGTTCAAATTCAAATAATGTTTCTAGTTGGTATATCCCCAGTCAAGATGAAATGTCGTTTATTGCTTCAAATTGTTTAGGAACATATGATGGGTTTGATTTAAATATTAAATTATTAGAAGAAGGTGGAGAACCTATTCATGGATGGCACTGGACTTCCAGTGGTGGATTCAACGAAACAAAAGGTAGGACTGCAGGTGCAGGTGAGGGAATTATAAATCCTGTTGGTGCAACTGGACCTTCTGGTGTAACCGCAGATCCAGGAACTGTTGCCTGGGCTATGAAGTTTGATCAAAATGGTATAGTGGAAAACTTTATGGTAGGAAAGAAAGATAGAACACAGAATACATATCAGGTAAGACCTATTCGTTTGATTAGGTGTGATGGTCGATTTGCTGACGGGTCTGATAACAACTATAAGTTGTGGAAGATGCCGAATGTTTTGCGAGACGAAGACAAAGGAATAAACCAAAGGTACTAGATGGTAATACACGGAAGCAGTAGAATAGATGACCTAACAGGAATCAGTCCACTAACTGGGGCAAGTGGTTCGCGTGGTCAACGAGGCCCAACTGGTCCAACTGGTCCAACTGGTGGTCAGGGCCCAATAGGATATACGGGTGAAGGAATTAAGGGTGCTGTGGGAACCAGAACAGCAGGTCCATCCAGTAATGAATATCAAATAGTAGTAACTCTCGAAGGATATAATGAAGAAGGTTCGTTGGAAGAAGGCATCACTCTTGGTATAACAGGAGTTCGTGGTAATACAGGTACTGCAGAAACTGCCGAATATTCTATTACCAATACGATCCAAGGTCCAGATTATGGAGAATTATTCAAAGAAAAGATAGGAATAACTGCATATTTCAGAAACCTTACCGTTTCTGGTAGAGATATAACTGTCAACCAACCAGATGATTATACTATACTTCTTAGTGGTGCAACTGGTGACGGTCGGTTGGGTAATACTGGTGAATTAATTTTTGCTTGGGATTCTTCATCCGGTGGATTGTCTGGTAGTGGTGCAAAAAATACATATTGGGAAAACCATCATGATGGTGAGTATCTTCAAACAAGAATATTAAGACACAGAGAACGATGGCAGAATACAACAGATAACAACAATCTTCCGGTATGGAACACAGACCCAACAAACACAACTCCTGTTGTAAGTGTTTCTGGTGTAACAGGGACTTCTGTAACATTTAGTAGTATTGTAGCATCTGAGAATTATGGTGGGCCTGCTGGATCAACTGCGATTGCAAGTGGGATTCATTTGGGTGGTGGAGAAGTTTATAGATTCCCTGGTGTAACTTTCAGTTCCCAATTATTACAAACAGATGTTTCTATTGGTTCCTGTTGCTATTGTACAGAAGATCAAGATCCAAACAAGGTTGATCATAGAGATTGTATAGATTATGTAACTAAATTATATTGTGATGAAGTTGGTGGCAAATTTTCAGATGTTGTATGTTTGCACAGATCAGAAGGACCAAATTGTTATTCTGAGGGTGCATGTTGCGTAAACGGTAGATGTATAGACACAAGTGAGACAAAATGTCAAACATATGGTGGTTTGTTTGTTCAAGGAATTCCATGCATTGATCCGTTTGGAGGAACAAGTATAGAAAGTCTGGGTGGATGTGTGGATCCGTGTACTGGGTTGGGTGCATGTTGCATTAACAATGAATGTTATGAAATGTCTCAAGACGCATGTGCTTTTTATCCAGAAGGTATATGGTTCGATAAAACCTGTGATCAGACAAATTGCTGCTTAGAAGGAAATTATGGTGCTTGTTGTGTAGATGAAGTTTGTTATCAAACGACGCCGGCAATTTGTTCTTCGTTGGAATCTAATGACGGAACCAGTAGGGGGATATATTGGGGAACTGGTTCCAAATGTGCAGGTTTGAATTTAATTCAGGGGTCGGGAGTTGCCGATGCTGCATATGCACCATTTAACTGTCTGGTTGATGGGGATGACGGACCCGAAATTGGAGGTCTATTGGACGAGGGTGGGAATTGTGTATGTGATTCTACTCCTCCACCATGTACATGTGAATGTACGGGATGGACGTATGAATATGGGGATGGATCTTGTGGGGATGATACTCCTTGTCTTTGCCCCGGAATTGATTGTCACTGTTCACCCACCAGTGATCCATCATACTCCTGTAAAGATGGAGACAGTTGCGGTACAATTAAATTGGTTGATAATAAATGTTGGGAATGTTGTAGGAATCAGCCAAATCCAGATGAATTAAATCCTACTGGTGCATGTTGCATAGATGTAAATGGTGCATATACATGTTCACAGTTGACTGATGATGATTGTTGGTCAAGGGGTGGAGTATTTGTTTCTGGAAAATTGTGTGCAAATATAGATTGTGATTCCGGCGCATGCTGTGTTGGTACAAGTTGTTCTCCTGAATTAAGTATTTCAGAATGTTGGGAGGGTGGTGGAATATGGACTGGTGGTGATTGTGATGGTGAATCTTGTACGACTGTTAGGACGGCAAATGATTTTGGATCGGGAGATTCACCATCACAACCATCATACAACATCATTTCTTCTCGAAGAAAATTAAGAAAGACTAATAAATCAGTTCAAAAATCATCAAAAGAAAGAAAACCAATACCTAAACCAAAAGCATCTGGTGGGTGTTCTGGTGTTGGTGAATTGTCTTCTTGTATGGAACCAGGAATTGTTATTCCACCAAAAAATAAAGATAGATGGATAATAGAGGCTGGATATGGTGATTGTGATTGCTGTTGTCCAGAAGCTTGTTGGAAAGGTGCATTAGGTGAAGGTGGTATTGTTAGTGATTGTAAGGATCTCGGTGGTTTTGCAGTGTTCGACTGTTCTGGGGGCGAATGTAACAGTAACGAAACAAAAATCAAAACAACTTCTTTACCGACAAACATATCAATATGTAATAAACCAGAACAATGGCAGCCAAACAAACACGGTTGTGTTCCATACTTAGATGAAACAAGTTTAAAGAATCCAGTATGGATGACATGTTCGTGCTGTTTGCCTATGGGTGGATGTAAAGAATATAAGAATCCTATACCGTGTTCTGAATGTGAAAATAAGCAAGGTATTTGCGTGAATGGATGTGACGGATGTTTTACTTAGTATACATAATTAGTATTTAATTTATTAAAGGATGATATTTAATGCCAGTAATCGGAAGTAGTGCCGTAGTAATACCAGATTCAGTCGAGGGGCCACTAGGGCTTACTGGTCCTATTGGTTTCACTGGTCATACAGGTGCATCTGGTCCAACTGGTGCAACCGGATTAACTGGTGCAACTGGAGCGTACATTCTTTCGGGGTATCCATACGAAACAAGTTTAAAATTAGTTCTTTCTGATGGTAGAGAACTAACGATAGAACATATTCACGGCCCAACTGGTGTTGCTGGAAATGCTGATGGTTTGACTTTGGGTGACAACCAATACTCTATATTTAAAGAAGTTTCAGACGGAACAACTTTTTGGTTCAAAGGTATAACTACCGAGGGATCATTGGGATCATATATTTCTGATAACACTATTGGTATCAGTGGTGATATTCCATATATTGTGGGTGTGGTGGAGAGTGCAGTCAAGGATAGGCTTGCATATTTGTCTGGAACAGGAACTGTAAATGCAACAAAATTATGGACTGAATCGGATGGTACTATATCATTTGGTACTACTGATGCAGGCAACGAATGGTCATATGACCCAGAAGAAGTTATTGTTCCTATTGGACCATTACCACAATTTAGTGCAGACACTGATGATCCTATCATATACGGAATTACTGGTGGTGAATATGAAGGGTTTGGTCCATACTGTGGTGGTGAGACGGGAATAAACTTAGAAGTAAATAGAGGTAGTGTTTATAAAATAGAAACACCAGTTGGTATCAATGAGATTGTTGGAGATTTTAACGAACTTGAGGTTTTCAACTTCACAATACAATTGGGTGGTAATCAAATTTGGGATTGGCCGTCAAATGTATATTTTGATGAAGATGATTTATATTTCTCTTGTGGGTGGGACATTATCAACTTTTATTCCTATGATGCAGGAAGAAGTTGGAAAGCAACGGTAACAATTCGTGGATATGGTACGAGTGATTGCGAAAGTGTTCATGGTTTGGGATCTTGCTGTTATATGGATGACGACAATGAATTAAATTGTCGTGATTACATGACAGAAACAGAATGTAAAGAATTGGACAGTCCCTTTGATTTTGATGGTGATGGTGTTCCAGATGCAGGTGGTGGATATTTTAACGCGTTTTCTACATGTGCAGAGAATTGCGGTATGGATGCAGTTGGTATTTGTTGTAGTGAAGGTGGTGACTGGTCGGATACAGGAACAAGAGTTTGTATAGAAAATGTTGGTGCAGCAGAGTGTGATTATTTTGGTGGTACTTTTTGGAACTATTTTTATTATGAAAGAGAAGAAGAAACTGGACGAATGGTTTTATTGGCAGAGCCGATTCCAATTACTTGCGATAATTTAGAAGGACTACTAAACAAAAATAGAAGCATTCGTGACATTATTACAGATGAACATCATCGTAGTTCTGGTGATGAAGACTTCCCCTGGACCTACGAACAAGATGGTAATGTTGGGGAAGACGAACGCGGAGCCTGTTGTATGCAAATGCCCGACGACAACAACACTATGGGGTCCGTACCATATGGGAATCCTGAGTGCGGCAGTTACCAAAATTACATGACCGCAGATGATTGTGCATGGTTTGGTGGTACTTTCCTAGGAATAGGAACAGAGGTAACTTGGAAATCGGAAGTTGAGATAATACACGTCCCGGACGCCGAATGCGGGGATGCTTGCGGCGATCCCGATAAATGCGGAACGAAATGCAGACTGGCCGAAGACACCGTACAACTTTTTCCAGTAAAGTACCACTTTATGGGCACCTTGATGTTTGGACATTGGGATGGTTTTTGGATGTCCAAAGACTACGCGATGAATATGGTTGAACAATATCCAAGCCTCACTTCACACCCACCCGATTGTTCGGGAACGGGCTGTGACTCAACTTTGTGGGGAATTCTCCAAAAAGCACCATATGGCGCGAAATGGTGCTGGAACGACCAAAATTGCTTGGGTTGCCCGGGCTGTGATCAGGGCCAAGGGGGGGATGGCGATCCAACCAATTGCGAGTGCTGGGCTGGTCCAGATGGACCGGAATGTCAGGGTAATGTAGTTGATTGTTTCGCCCAGCTGGGTCGCTGGGACAAGAACCATTCGTTTTCGATTTGTTCATTGGGTGCCTATGGTTCAGAGAAGTGTTGCGGGTTCGAAGGAGACAACGAATGGGTCTGTAATCCAGGTAATATGTGCGCTTCTGATTGTTCTCATAATACCATGACTAATTGTTGGCACAACAACCAGCATTGTATGCCCGGCGTTGAGACATGTGATGCATGTTATTTTGACAACAATATGTACAACCCTGGCAGATGCATTTATGGACCCGATGGTGGATCAGTATGCACCAAAAACCTCGTATCTCGCAGCATATGGTCGAGTAGATATTCTTATAATCGGTTCAACCCCCAGACCGGACCATTTCAGGGTGAAGAACCTTGGGGGCGATGGCTCGAAGACGATCGTTGCGTGCAGAAAAATGATCGTTGCGCAGACATCATTGATCCAAGTTGGTCCTGTGACCACGATTGTGGGATCGGAAGTGGTAAAACTCATTTTCCAGATCAACTAAAAGGGTGTTTGAATCCAGATTCCCCCGCTTGGCTTTCTGTCCTAGAGGCCAGCGAGCAACAATATTCATCGAAAAAGTATGGTAGTTGTTGGGGATGCACACCTGGTGCTTGCTGTGCAACACTCAAAAACGGAACTCCAGTTTGCTTCGAGGCGCACAGTCCGTGGACCTGTTTGGAACCTTCTTCTGATGGCATAATCTATGCACCGGTTCACGAAGATGGCACCAACATCAATGATGGTGCGTGTTGCATACCCCACGAAGGAGGTCCTCAATGTATTGACGAGGGAATGAATCGTTTAAATTGCCACAACCAGGGCGGTTTCTTCATGAGTGGACCCTGCGAACCCGATCAAGGGGTAGGTTCCGATACTTGTGCCTGCATGGAAAATGGTGGTGAATGCATACCAGAGAGCATCAAATCGAACGGTGGCTGGAACCCCATAATTAATCCAGTTTGGATGGGAATACACACAACATGTGCAGGAACCGGTTGCGACGGTGGTTGTGCTTCTTCAGGAGATTGCACCGGCCCAGAGGATTGTGATGATGGACTATGTTGCGAGAACAATGTTTGTGTGACTTGCACAGGATATTGCACCGACGATGATGATTGTGGAGATGGAGAATGTTGCGAGAACAAAGTTTGTGAGTCTTCTCTCGGAGACTCTTGTGGAAATCATGCTGATTGCTGTGGAATTGATGTTGTATGTTGCGAGAACAATGTTTGTGTGACTTGCACAGGAGATTGCACCGTCCCAGAGGATTGTGATGATGGACTATGTTGCGAGAACAATGTTTGTGTGACTTGCACAGGAGATTGCACCGACGATGATGATTGTGGAGCTGGACAATGTTGCGAGAACAATGTTTGTGAGTCTTCTATCGGAGAGTATTGTGGAATTGATGGTGATTGCTGTGGAATTGGTGTTGTATGTTGCGAGAACAATGTTTGTGTGACTTGCACAGGAGCTTGCACCGACGATGATGATTGTGGAGCTGGACTATGTTGCGAGAACGATGTTTGTGTGACATGTTCTGTAACGGGTTCTTGTTGTATCCCAACAGGCAGTGGTGGATACGATTGTATAGTTGGTCAGACGCAGCCGAATTGTTTAGTAAGTGATGGAAATATATGGCATTTAGATGGACAATGTACGGGTGAATGTGATGACATCGGGGAAAATTGTACTAATTTTAGTGATGATATTTGTGTAAGTCCGTGTTGTGATCCTATTGCTTGTTGTAAAGATGGTGTTTGTATCGGTGACTCTATGGGTCATTGCGATTCAGACATGCCCTGCCTGCCACCACTCTCAAGGACAATTTGTGAATTTGTATACGGTGGGATAGCAGTACCAGGAGAATGCGGTGAAGTCGATTGTTGCAATGCAACAATATATGTTGGTGCTTGTTGTTCACCAGACGGTGAATCGTGCGAAGAAACTAACAGCAACATATGTAATAGCACTGGTAGACAATTTATGGGACCAAACACCAAATGTGATGGTGAAAATGCTGTAAATTGTTGTGGTGATCAAGAAGTAATGGGTGCTTGCTGCAATGGTGAGTCATGTTCAATATCTTCGGAAGATGATTGCGGAGGAGAGTGGTGGGGGTCGGGTTCAGCATGCAGTCCAAATCCATGTCAGACATCACCAGTGGGTGCTTGCTGTCTCGGTTCTAGTTGTCAAGATTTATCAGAAAAAGAATGTCTCGAAGCAGACGGAACATGGTATGGTGTAGGTGAAATTTGTTGTACTGCTGCAGGAGATGACAATAGGATCAATGGGGGAAGGGGTGACGATGACGACGGTATTTGTTGCATTTACTGGGTTGACTCAACCCCTTGGGGGGATGATGGGTATTACAAAAGAGAGTGGATGAACAACAATTCTTGCGACGTTTGTTGTAATAAGCAAGATCCTGCTAATCCTGGGTGTTGCATGGAAGGTCATTGTAGTATGGTGGTTGATGACTACTGGGCTTGTGATGGTGGGCCATGTTCGGTCGCTAGTTATGGGAAGTGTTGTTATAACCCATCGATTTTGGTGAAACCCGGCGATCCCCCAACGTTTCCGACCGACCCTTACGAAGGAGCGTACGAATGGAGCAAATTCATCGAAACCTCGGATTGCTCGGTCACCGCTGATTGTTGTGACCCTTGCCCCTTGGATTGTTGTTGCCGTGATTTGTTTGTTCAAAACCAAACCAGTTGCAATGACTCCGTTTCAGTGGAATGCGGCAACACCGAGAAATATTGTATTGGATTTGCTGAGTTTGACCCTGAACGTGACAATCCGCATATTGCATTCCTGATAGATACATCTGGTAGTGTGAATGGTCCTATGCTTCTGAAGTCCGTTGCTGGAATTTGTGAGGCATTTAATGGGACGAATAATACAATGAGTGGTATGGGAGTTATTACAGTTTCTATACTAACATTTCAGGGTAGTGGTACTGATACAGTACAAATTTGGCTAAGAGAACAATTAGTTGATACTGACCAACTTTTCCCGGGTGGCGTATATGATGTGAACGGTGACGGCAGCCTCATAATTTGGGACGGATCACATTTATGTGGGATGGTGGAAAATATGGCCGATGCCCCACCCCCTACGGGTGCTACTTGTATTGCTGGAGCTCTTCAATCTGCCGGTAGTTATGTGCTGCCACCACACAAGACCCTAGGCACAATCCCACAGTGGACCATTGTTGTTTCCGATTTTATCGATTTCTGCATGTCAGGTGGGGGTGCGAGGGTACCAGCAGATCAGATAAGAAGTTTCGCAGAAAATATTGGAGAATTCACCGGACCGAGAGTATGTAGTGGTCATGTTTGGGCTTGGCCAATGCCAGAGGGCGTGATCCCAGATACATACAAAAACTATGCAAAGGACATTGCTTGCACAGAACTCTGTCCTGCGAGCGGAGTTTGTGACCACAACGGCGATTGGGAACTTGGAACTTGGAAAAGAATTGAAAGTGCTTCCCAAGATTTTCCAAATTTTCTATATGAGTGTATAAACCACATCACCTCATATAGTTGCTGTATTCCTCCCGGAATTTGTTTAGAAATAGCACCAGCTGTGTGTGAAGGTCTTGGTGGAACTTCTGAAATGACGAGTTGCAATGATCGCAATTGTTACGAACCAAAGGGACGATGCTGTCACTTGGAACCTGCGGCCTGTGAATGCCCCAATCCATCGCATGCGTGTTGCTGGAACGGTGGGTGCTGGGAGTATGAAGAAGATCTCTGTGTGATATTAGATCCCCCAGGGCAATACATTGCCGATGCTTGCTGTGGATGTTCCGACCCCTGCGGACTCGGCGCTGGGGACGAATGTGACAATATTCCAAGGGAGCACATCTGCACAGATGATGTTGCACAACAAACATGTGAATGCGTACTTGGTGGATTCTTTGAAGGTCCTGATGCTGCAGGAACCGTTCCCAGCTGTGATGAACTTTCCGGCGAGAACCCTTGCAAGTTATGCTGCGGCGATAACGATCCGGGGGAGTGCTACGTCAGGTGGTGCATTGATGGTGACACATGCGACCCATGCGGTGGTGGTGTCGGTGGATTAATTTGGGAATGTGGGTCTCAACACTACTGTGATACGCCTGCTTCTTGCAACAACGTTTCGCATCCTACCGTTATTTGTTGCGATCACCCGGATCACAAACCAAATTGTGTTAATATACCATTTTGCAGGTGTGTCGAGGAAGGTGGACAACCGATGGATGGAGTATTGGAAGGGTGCAACGATGAAACCTGCTCAGGTTGTGAAGACGCAGATGTTGATATTTGTAACATTCCTGAAGGAGCGTGTTGTTTTACCTACACTCATAATGGCAGTGATATTCAAATTTGCGCGGAGACGACAGAGAACGCATGTGTGCGATGGCTGGGGGGCGATTACCAAGGTGACAATGAACTCTGTGAGCCCTGTACTTGGAATACTGGAGATGAAGTGTGGGAGAATGGGACATGTGGAAAGTGTGGAACTTGTTGTGTACAAGCAACAAATTCGTGGGAGTGCGAAGAGGGTGTTATTGAACAAGACTGCATATTCATCCCAACCGAATTCGACGGTCCCTTCTGGACTGAAAGAGATTCTGAGACTGACGTGGTCGCGCCTTGCTGCACCTGTACAGACCCGTTCTGTGTAATTGAACATCAAATTGATCTACCCCAATTACCAGATTGTGGTCTCAGTGCTTGTTGTTACGAGGACGCTAATGGAGACCCAATCTGTACTGCAGAATCACAATCATGGTGCGTGGGCATTCCAGATGATGGCGAAGGGTTGGGTGGTACTTGGTACCGATGTACTAGTTGTACCGATGACCTTTGCTCTAACACAACTGGCGCATGCTGTGTTGATACAAGTTGTTCTATTGAAACTGCTGCTGACTGCAGTGCTTCAGGTGGTATATACCAAGGTAACGATTCAACCTGTGGGATGAATACGTGTTGCCCCGATTGCGGTGCGTGTTGTGTTGGTACAAGTTGTACCGAGGTATCTGTGAGTGTTTGCGATGGTAAAGATGGTGATCACTATGGTACAGGTGTTGCTTGTACTCCCAAATTGTGCGACGATATTGATGGTGGGTGTTGCATTGATAATGAATGTCAAACAATGACCCAAAAAGAATGTATAAGTGCGTCAGGCGATTGGATGGGTGAGGACCATGAATGTGATGACAACCCTTGTGGTGCTTGTTGTGACGATCAAGGTGGATGTTCTACTACGACACAGTTTGGATGCGACAACACAGGAGGTGCTTCATGGCAGGGCGACGATTCAAATTGTGATACATTACCATGCACACTTGGTGGTTGTTGTTTATCGGGTGGTGGAAGTTGTCTTGATCTAACACTCTACGAATGTGGTGGTGGAACCTGGCACAACGACCTATGTACCCAAAACCCGTGTAATCTTGGTACGGGTATGTGTTGTTGTGACAATCCGGGGGACAGTTGCACTGATAATATAACTGAAGTGCAGTGTGCCGACCCCACTCTGCCTTCCTGGTGTGCTTGGGGTGGTAATTGGGAAGCGGGGCAGACATGCGAATTAGATTGTGCCAACTACACAACTGGTGCGTGTTGCATTAGTAATGTTTGTTCAGTAGTGACAGAAGGTAATTGTGTTTGGGATGGTGGTACATACCAAGGTGACAATTCAACATGTGCCGGTGACCCTTGTGCCCCTCCTGCAACAGGTGCTTGCTGTGTTGGTACAAGTTGTGGAACTGGTACTGAAGCAGACTGCTCTGCTGCTGGTGGTACATACCAAGGTGACAATTCAACATGTGCCGGTGACCCTTGTGCCCCTATAAGTGAAGACGGTGCCTGTTGTTATTATGCAAATAGCACATGTGGAGAAGATGGTACTCAACAAGACTGCTTGAACAACAGCGGCACTTGGATGGGTATTGGGTCAACTTGCCGTGCTTGCGAAGGTGCTTGCTGTTTTGATACCAGTTGCTCGGATAACCTCTCTCAAGATGATTGTTCTAATTTGAGTGGTATATACCAAGGTATAGGTATACTGTGTGCCGATATATCATGTAATCCAGATTATGGATCTTGTTGTTGTGAAAATGCTGGTGGAATGTGGTCCTGCACCGATAATGTCACTCAAAGCAATTGCAGCCTTACCTGTGTTTCCAATTATACATGGAGCCCAAATGGAACTTGCACCGCGAACGCATGCGGCGCACCAGTAGGAGCATGTTGCCTTAGTACAGACACATGTGTAGAAAACCTAACTTTCTGGGAGTGCGGTGAACTCGGCAGCTATGATTGGTACTGGGATGATGCATGTGCAGATGTGAATTGCACTCCGATCACTGTGGGTCGTTGCTGTTATGGTGATAGTACCTGTATGACTGACAAATCCCAAGCGGAATGCGAAAAGTGCAAGGGTGAGTGGAACATAAATAATTCATGTGCCGGTGACCCTTGTGATGGAAGACCATCATGTTGTAACACGTCAACCTTTGCATGCGATGAGAATTGGACATGCTGCACCAACGGTACATTAGTAAATGATTGTACAGACGAGTGTGTAGACGATTCATATGCGTGTTGTGAGAAAGTTGGAGGAATATATACAGGAAATTGTTCAGATATAACACAACAACAATGCAGTGATGAAGATGGACAACCTCTAACATCATATGACGATTGTACTATGATTGATCCTGCAACCGGTATGAAACCATGTGACCTTGGTGTGTGTTGTTACGATGATGGTGGAAATCCGTCATGCATTAGAACAATAAAATACGAATGTGATTCTATTTCTGCGAGTCACTGGAAGGGTGATGGTGAATGTGCAGACTTTTCTGAATATGCAGAGTGTGCAGATCAAGATGTCCCAACTGGTGCGTGTTGCATTAATAATTCTTGTTCGGAGGGATGGGGTCATACTGCTTGCGAGACCGCAGGAGGTGAATACTACGGTGATAACTCAGTATGTTCAGATCACGATATTGAATGTAAAGATGATGATCCCAAATGCATTCTTTGTGATGCGACACCACCACCACGCGGCAAAGAATTTGAAGATCTAAATAGTTATGTTAAACTTCCATCTGGACAGTGTGTTTGGATGAATTGCATTTCACCAAATTGTCCATATCCTCTGTGCCGGTAATGAAAAAGATATATAATATATGAGCATTCAATTCAGATCGAGAATTAAATCAACAGCAGATTATAGTACAGACCTTTCTGATCAAGGAATTTGTTGTTATCCTGATGGGAACTCATCAGACAACACTTCATATAGTCAATGTATTGATGACAACGGATATTTTCAATATGGAGAAGAAACAGAAGATATAAAATGTCCATCTATAAGCGACACTGGGTGTTGCTGCGCTTGCAGTTACGTTGACAGCTTTGAGGATTACATGGACTCAATTGATCAGGGTGAGTCGGACTATAGTGGTGGATTAGCAGACGATATTTCATTTTGTGAATGTTCTTCAATAGGTGGGGTGTGGTTGGGAGCAAACCAATCTTGCTCAAAAGTTGATGACATTTTCGGATTTTGTACAAGAGGGAAGTCAGAAAACCCACAGATTCCTGATCCCATCGAATATGATGTAAGATTTCCTCAAGGGTGTTGTGTAGATTTGGGTGATGGTGGATTTGAATGTTATGATGTTTGTTCTGGAATAGAATGCGGAGAAAAGCAAACAGATGTAAATCCAGATGGTACTGCAACACATCATCCAGACGTTGCGTGTGATGATCCTACCGATGATGATGGTATTATGTGTGGTGATGTTGGTTTCAGAAAACTTGTCGAAGAAGGTGGTTTATCAACAAAGAAAGATGGGGTATTTTCTGTTGGTAATAATACATCGGTCGATAAAATATTCACTGAAAATGATCCATCAATTTTTTCTGCATGTGTACGAAAAGATTCGTGTCAAATAAAGAAGGCAAAGGATTGTGATGGATTTTGGATGGGAATTAAAGACGGCATTCCATTAGATTGTAGTGATGATGGTATATCACCTTTGCAGGAATTTATTAAAACTAAAACAGTTTCGAGAAGTGTTGTTGATGGTTGGAAAATCGGTGATTATAAATTCGGTGGATTTTATTTGGGTGAATTTTATGGATATGGGGGTCAAGAAGCCTTCGGTAATTTAGATACAGGGATTGGTAAACTATACACAACAAAGCCCGATAAAAAAGAACTGAAAGGATTTACCAAGAATAATTATGCAATTATAACCCATTGGTCGGCCATGGAGTATAAGTTTGGTGATATAAGCAGTAAATTTACACACACCTCCACAAATGATAGTTTATTAAATTCTTCTATTGATTTTCCTATAATGGATGACATTAAAAATGATATCAATTCCAATGGTATCTCTGATGGATTTCCTTGGGTTATTCCGTCTTTGAATCTATCTTCTTTCATAAACAATAAGTTACTCAATGATGCCGAGGGAATAAAAATAAATAAAT
>Ga0098053_1000067_pt1 | contig 40355 bp, 34 predicted proteins | sample 15BtaG_FD_77068 | JGI IMG/M metagenome (GOLD analysis project Ga0098053, IMG submission 77068) | Marine viral communities from the Subarctic Pacific Ocean - 15B_ETSP_OMZ_AT15312_CsCl metaG | ecosystem: Environmental > Aquatic > Marine > Oceanic | place: Pacific Ocean | collected 2015-01-18 | reverse complement strand
TCCCAAAACAAGTTCTTTTTTTGATTGAGTACTTTTCCATCCAAGCTTTCTAAGTTTTTGACAAGAAATAGAGTATTTATGCAAAGCTTCCTCTACAAAATGCGAACCTATAAATCCTCTGTGACCTGTTACTAAACATCTAGCCATATTAAACCTCTTCCTTAATTATACTTGTTTCCACATAAATCAAAATACAGAAATGGATTTATTGAATATATATTGCAAGAATACTCTTCTTTTAATTTGTTTACTACATTAATAGTGTCCTGTCTGATTGATTTTAGCCAATTATTATACCCGCCCATTGTTCTTTGGTGAGGTTTTATTTTAGAATAATATCCTTTTATTACGCTGTCTCCGTTTATAGTTCCGCAGTCGTGACCACACAGAATTATATTTTTTGCACCAAGAAATGCTGCAAAATGTATTCCTGATGTGACAGTGGAATGACTGACAACAAGAGTGTTTGAGTCCTTGGATATTTTTTGATACTGAGGTCTTTGTCCTGGCTTGTCAAAGTGATCAAAATAGAGTGCTCCTTTTACTGCTTTATTTCCTCCGCCTCTTCTTGTTCCATATCTATATTTTGAAACAACCATTATATTGTTTGGATTTACAGAGTTGTTTAATATAAAGTCGAACGCCTCACTGTCTTTTGTAACTGTGTAGTCACATTTAAAAAAGTTACACGTTCTATTTATACCTACAGTTATTTTGTTATCAAAAAAATCTTTTGATATAAAATTCATGGATGATCCAGCGGCTAAGACATATATATCTTGGTCTTTATATTTATCTTTTAAGTTATCTATCGTTTTAGTTATCTTCATGAAAATATCCCTCAGAGTTTATGTTTTTGTCATCTATAAATAGGTCGTAAATAGGTTTGCCAAATTTTAACTTGTGATATTTGACACCCCACTCTTCAAATTGAAGCTCCGTAACCTCCCTCCAGTCTATTCCAGATCCCGTTCCTCTTGCAGTCCAGTACACTATAGTGTTGCCTTCTTTATATAGTTTATTTATTTTTAAGATCCTTTCTCTTATAGGCTCAGCCTTTGAGTAATCTCTGTCTTCTGGAGATATACAAATAGTCTCATCAATATCTACATATATTATCATTTTTTAACCTCAACATACATGCTTCTGTCATGCTCTCTAGCTTCTGTTTTTAGCTTCTTTTCAAAGCTTATATCTCCAAAAAGACTTTTCCCGTAACTTGAAGGAAATACATTATCTTTTTTAAATCCCGATCTCTGCAAATCAGCACACAAACTATCAAAATCCCACGCATTTTGATGTGCAAAAGGTCTATATTCTTTGTTTTTCAAAAGAGTTTTTTGCCTTGAGACAGACATAAAACATTGCTGCATTGCCTCGAATTCTGTCATAGGGACATAATTATTATCTTTACTGTGATACTTCTGATATCTAGACTTTCTTCTTTCAAAAAGCTTAAAGCTTTCTCCCTTTAGATATTTTTCTATAGACTTTTTTGCATCAGGAACTATTATTCTAAAGATAGAGTCTTTTTTCATTATTCTATAAACCTCTTTTAAAAATGCAATTGTATAATAAGGCGGTATATGTTCCAAGACATGTGATGCATAAACAAACTCAAAAGTTTGACTAGATCTAGGTATTTTTTTAAAATTATTAAAATCAATAACCATATCGTTACTTTTTACTCTTGATCTTTCACAATCAATCAACTCCCAATCTTTAGAGCTTTTAAAATATGTATGGGTAGCTCCAGGCCCTATATTTAGCTTCATTTTAGCTTCCTTAATTTAAAGAAACAATATTAAATTTCAATATTGTTTTATTTTTTCTAAACTTATTGTTACAGATCATAAAGGTTTTTTGTGATCAATAGAAAAATCACCCTTTATTTCTTTTATGTCAAATTTTTTTTGACTATTTTTTCTTCCTATGTAAAAAGATGCCATGCAATCTTTGTAAACATTTCCGATTGGCCAATGATCAAGCTTATTCCCCCAGAAACCTTTTAGAGTTTTTTGATGCTGAATATACCCGCCAGAAACTTCTTCTAGCTTCCCATTTCTTTCAAACAAGTACTTCAAGCCCTGATGAGAATACCTATAAGCATCATACGGAGAAGGGTGAAATCTCCAGTTAAAAGGTGCTGAGCAAAAAAACAAACCGCCTTCATTAAGCAGGTTTAAAATATTATCAGTAGCATCCCATGGATTTAAAATGTGCTCAAATGTATCTTTAGAGATTATTATGTCAAACTTTTTATCTACCTTAAGTTCTTTTGATGTTATATCCCCTTTTATAAAAGTTTTGTCATTGTGGCTAGACAAGTCCAAAACATAATAAGTGGCAACACCTCCCTTAAAAGTCTTACCTCTGCCTCCACCTATGTCTAATACGTTTTTTCCTTTTGGCAAATCAGAAACAGCTTTCTTTATTACGTTATAATACTGTTGTGGACTAACCATCTTCATTAAAGGATTTATTGTGTCTTTCAACTTAATCATTTTAACTCCTGTTTTTCTTTTACTTGTTGTAATTTTCCACTAAAGATTTTGCAGTTATATTTTTTACGAAATCTCCTGCCTCAGGAGACTTTCTGCCTGTATCTTCCATGAAATACTTTAGTTTATTATGAGATATTAGGCTGTAAAAATCCAAACCTAACGCATGCGCTGTCATCTGACTGTGACCTGCAGTGCAATATAATTTTTTAACTTTTCTGTAATTATTTATTATTTTTTCTTGATTAGAAACTGTATTATCTAGATATAAAAAACTTTTAAATCCTTTTTTCTGCAAATAACTTGCAAATGAACGGCTACCGTCATGAGACATGACTGCTATTTTCTCGCCTTTTGATTTCAAATGCTTTATAAAAGTTAAAAGTTCAGAATAAAACTTCTCTTTACTTGTTCCTAAGTATCTTCTATTTGGTCTGTCATCTTTTATCTCAAAACAAATATAGTCACCTGATTTAAACTCTGCCTTATAGTTCTTTTCTACATATCCAATAACTGGACAGAATTCAAACTTTATTTTTTTTGCATTTCTAAGTTCAACAAACTGATTGAGTTCTTTTATATCTCCTTTGTGCCTCATAGAGAAGTGTATAGACTTATCAATTAAAGTCTCTATATTTTTCTTAAAAATATCCTTTCTTGCTTCTGACTTTTTGCTAGAGCTTCTGCTTGGCATTCTTATGTCTTGTTCAAAAAACCAGTTAAGACCTACAGACATTACATATATTTGCTTGTCTAACTTTCTCATAAGGCTTTCAGGTATGGCCCATTGCCAACACGATACATCGTTTGGATTTGTATCGGGAAGAAAAAGGCCTCCACCTCCCAAAACTATATAGTCAAAGGAGTTTAGAAAGCTAATGTCTTTTTCGGTAATTACCTTTCTTACATTAAAATTAGTCCACTCTACTTTTTCCTGAATTAGAGATTCGAACCTCCATTTTGTTGATGGTCCCAAAAAGAAATCGCCAGAATTTCTTCTTCCTGTTGTTGCGTATATATGAACTGCTCTCATTTTATCTCCTACTTTGCTGTTCTTGTCTAAAGATCGTACCTGCTTTAAACTCATCAAAGAAAATATTTTTAACTCCAAATCCAAAGCATATAAGAACTCTATCGTTTGATGTTGCAGTTCTTGCCTGATGTGTTATTCTTTGGTCAAAAAGCACTAAGTCTCCCACTTCACTTTCAATTGGAATTATAGATCCTGCATTCATCGAAGAGCTAAGATGACTCCCCTCTTTTACTATTAAGCCATTTTTTTTTATTTTGTGATCTTGCAAATAGATGTTTACTTTAAATATCTTCATAGTCTCTCCATTCACACTCGTCCAAGGGTTTGTTTTTTCAAAAGCCCTTGTTTTTCCATTAAGTCTATCTTTATGCCAGCCTACAGATCTGTTTATGTGCAAATCATTATGCTCTATAAAAAACACCTCTTCTCCAACCTCTTTAGATACTGCAGATTTAATCCTATCAATATCGCACAAAGAAAGAAGACCTGACAAAGACTCTTCTTTTATCCAGTCTGGCTTGGCAACACCTCCACTGTTTTTAAATCCTCCTCCTTTTTTAAAAAAGGGAATGGATATAGATCTCATTGCATCTACATCCTGTTTTGAAAAAAACTTCTTTATTACAAAGTACCCCTTGTCTTTTAGATCTCTGTTCATTTTCGAAGACTCTTTCTCTTTTTCTTTTCGCCATCAAGACAAACTCTTGGACCTCCAGTTCCCATTGCTTTTTCAATATTTCGTATTCCTTTTACTAACTTCATGAACCCTTGCGGTTCAACAGATGCCATGTGATCGCTTCCCCACATAGTTCTATCTAAAGTAAGGTGTCTCTCTATCCAAGTGCAACCCATTGGTATTGTTGCAAAAGTTGTAACCAGGCCATATTCATGCCCAGAATACCCTATTTCTTTATTAGGATACTTTTCCTTTAGCCAGTGAATATAATTTAAATTTAATTCAGAGTACTGACTAGGATATGTTGAGTTTGTATGCATTATAATGTCAGGATTACAAGATCTGATGCAATTCTCAACTTCTTCTTCTGTGCTCATACCTGTTGAAACCATGAAGGATAAAGCGTTTTCTCTAGCATAAGAGCAAAGCTCTAAATCTGTGATTAATGCAGAACCCACCTTAGATATAGGGGTGTATTTTCTCATAAAGTCTACAGATGGCTTATCCCAAACTGACGCAAATATCTCTATAGGTTTACCCTGAACATACTCAAAAAGCTGATCGTACTCATCCTCTTCGAATTCTATTTTCTTTTTGTAATCAATATACTTTAAGGTTCCCCAAGGAGTTTCTCTTAGCTTGTTTTTTTGTTCGTCAGGTACGCAAATATCTGGAGTTCGCTTTTGAAATTTCGCATAGTCGCACCCTGAAACTATCGCTGCATCGATAAGTCTCTTTGCAAGGTTTAAGTCTCCATTGTGATTTATTCCAATTTCTGCTATAACTTTTGCTTTACTCATTTTTTCTTTATCCTTTTTAAATCTGACATTTCGTCTATATCTAATACATCTATTATACTCATAAATATAGTTTTGTCATTATATAAATTATTATTTAGGTTTTCAAGCTCACTTTTTTTTATTATAGAGATAAAATGGCTTATTTCAAAGCAAGGTTTGTACTCCTGTCTTCTGCACAAATTATGCTTTATTATTTGCTCACCTTTTCCGTCTCCTAAATCGTACATCATTAAAAATGGGCTAACTTTTAGTTTCTTTTTACACAACAAAGAGTCTGCCTTTTTTTCATTAAAATAAGAAATCGCCCTGACTACATCATCCCAAGTCCTCTCTGGATATGTCAAATAAAGAGTTATTAAATAATCTTTTGAGTTATCTATAAAGTCTAACGCAAAATCTTTTGATGTCGCAGAATCCTTTGCGCTTTCCTCAGATCTTTTATGTACGTTAAAGTCATAAATTTTACAAAAATCTGCAATAAAGTCGTCATTTGTCGATACGTAAGTGTCTTTTTTCATATTATCTGGCACTATTCTTGCGGTATTACAAAATAACATCCTGTTTTTAAAAGGGACACCTTTAGATCCTTTTCTTGCGGGTATTAAAATCGTATAATTATCTTCCGTAATCATCTTTTAGCCTTACTACATCATTCAATTCTGAAGTGCTAACTTCCATTATTTCTATCTGTTTATCACCAGCTGAGCCAAAACGATGCACACTCTTTGGCTCGACATGAAATACCGAACCTTCTTTTAGGTCAACAAATAAATCGTCATCATCACTAGTCCAAATCCTAAGAGTGCCTTTGCAGACATAAATAGTTTCTTCTTTTTTTTCATGAAACTGCAAAGACATTCTAGAATTAGGATATATAGTTATCTTTTTAGCAGAATACTTATCAGTATTTGCCCAAAGCTCCTCAAACCCCCAGGGTTTTTCTGTTTTTTTTACCTCACCCATTCTAAAACTAAGTCCTCTTTTGAGTGTGTACTTTTCCATCCAAGATCTCTAAGTTTTTGACAAGAAATAGAGTATCGCAAGTCTTGGCCCCATCTGTTAGCCACAAACTGTATAGAGTCTTCAAAATCTGCGTCTAAAGCTTCACAAATTTGCTTTACAACATTTAAGTTTTGCAAATGAACTTCTGCTGCAACATTATATGTTTGATTTATAATTTCTTTATTGTTACTATTATGTAATAAAAATAACAAAGCAGAAACATTATCTTTAACATAAGTCCAATCTCTTACATAACTCCCATCACCATGAATGGGGATCTTTTTACCTGCTTTTATGCTTGAGATGCACTTTGGTATAAGCTTCTCTTCATATTGTCTTGGTCCGTAATTATTGGCAGACCTAGTAATTATATAATTCAAACCATAAGTTCTTCGATATGACAAAACAAGCATTTCTGCTGCTGCCTTAGATGCCGAATAAGGATTAGATGGGTTTAGTCTGTCAGTCTCTACAAATGCACCCTCAAGAGTGTCTCCATATACTTCATCTGTAGATATATGAAAAAATAAAGGTCTGTCATACTCTGGCTTACCTCTTACTAACTCAAGCAAATTATGTGTTCCTAAGATATTAGACCTAATAAAAGGGTCTGTATCTCTAATGGAGTTGTCAACATGAGACTCTGCTGCAAAATTAACCAAAGCATCGCAAGATGGCAAGTGTTTTAGATCTGCAATATCTTCCACAATTAAAGTATAATTTGGATTGTTATCCCAAGGCAATTCCTTGTTTGCCGCATAAGTCATCTTGTCTATATCTACAATTTGATGTCCTTTGTGCAAAGCTTCTTCTACAAAATGCGAACCTATAAATCCTCGTCCGCCTGTTACTAATATTTTCATTTCTGCTCCTTGTTTTTAATATACTGTTCAAATAAAGAGGTTGCAGTTATGTCTTCCTCTTTAAGTACTACGTTTTTTTCATTACCCCAATAGTAATTACCGCCTGCATCTTTACATAGGTAGTTTTCTGGATTTTTTAAATTATTTTGAAATTTAAAATTGCCTTTACATACAATATTATATAGATATTGCCTATTTAATTCTCTAAAAATATTTTTAAACTTTGTAAACTTTTCTTCTTCACTTTTGCTCGAAAGAGTTCCCGAATCATGATACAGATGAAATGCCAAAGGGGTGTTTATGTCATTTATACAAAAGTTTTTCCTATCTGAAACAGGTCTGTTTGTTGGAGTGTATTTATTAAGTCTAAATAATATTTCATCATCAGTTCCGCAATATAAATTAAAATTATTGTCAAGTCCTCCGATTTTCTCAAATGTTTCAGATGACAAAAACTGAAGTCCATTTGCTGTAAAAAAACGACTCGCTTGATTTTTATCAAAAAATGAAGTGTAGCTTTCATCAACAACCACATCTTGTACATCTTCATATTCAAAAACCTTAACTGTAGGTATTGTTAAAAAGTGAATCCCAGAAACTAAAACCTCATACTTTCTTGTTACGTAACTCTCTAAAAACGTAGAAATTAAATTACTCAATAATACTAGGTCCATATCTAGCAAACAGATGTAATCATACTTCTCTTCTATTTGCTTATACGTCTCATTAATCATAAGACATCGATTAAATACATCAGACAGCTTAAGCTTTATATAATTAGCTCCATGAACCTCACAAATCTTTTTAATTTCTTCATTTGCCCTAACATCTTTAGATCCATCACCTATATATATGTCTACTTTCTGAGATTGTCTTTTTAAAGAGCAAATATGGCTGACAAGCCTATCGTAATCTCGAAACGGAGAACCATCTTTAAAGTAACTATACCTGACTGGTGTTATTGTTGCTATCTTCACTGATTTATCCTAAATTTTACCTCATTATTATATTCACAAAAAGATTTTGCGTTTAAATCTTTTTCAGAAACTATAGGATTAGTTGACATCCACTTTATGTTAAAATCTTCATCAAATGGGCTTATGCCTGACTCTCCATTTTTATTATAATAAGATGAGCACTTATAGTTAACCAAAGCCTCATTTGAAAGTACTTCGAACCCATGAGCAAATCCTGGAGGGACCCATAAACATTCTGAGTTAAATGAAGACAAAGTAAAATACTTAGGTATTCCATAATCAGGAGAGCCTTCTCTTATGTCAACCACTACATCTATTATAGTTCCATAAGAGCACCTTACTAGCTTCCCCATAGGGTCACTCCACTGATAATGCATACCTCTTATAACTCCTTGTTTAGAGAGGGATTCGTTATCTTGCAAGAATTCTACGCCTATTTCTTTTGATATCAAAGAATTAAAAGCCTCTTGAAAGTAGCCTCTATCGTCTTTAAACTTTTTTAAATTAAATATTCTTAATTGATCAAGCATGGTCATTCCTTGTTTTATTTGTAATTTCTTCCGCTTCTTATCTTTACGTAAAGTTCATTTTCTGTTACAACAAAATTAGATAATTTTGCTGTGCCTTTTGAATTCTTTCCTGACGGAGATTTGTCTGAGAAAAAATTCACCTTGATTCCAAGATTCTTAAACACGTGACCTAGAGCTCTCTCTGAGGTGCACGCCTCTGATCTTGTTTTTGCATAAGTTTTCATTATGCCTTTGGAGCGTATCTTTTTCATAACTTGATTGCTAGCAATAAACATACATCCAAATATTAAGAAAAACGAGTTACCTCCTTCTATTGGTATGGAGTACGTTTTTGAGAAATTCCTCATGAAATCACTCTTTTTATGTGCTGAATTTACCCACCCTCTTCTTACTGAGAAACAATAAACTGAGTCTTTATCGTTTGTGGTGATATTTTTTATGGGTTTTTTCAAATACATGCTATCGTGAATAAAGCAATATTGCTCCTCGTTAGGATACTTATTATAAGCCGCCCACCAAGACCCCCACTCTCTTAAGTTTTCTTTCGAATTTATGAGTTTGATGTCCATATTGGGATGTTCTCTTTTTATACCTTCAATGTAATCGTTACCTTTATTTAAGTTGTCTACAATGCAAATTTTTTCATGACTATTAAACTTACTTATGTATTTTAAATTTTCTTTTATAAATGTTTTTCCTGCAGTTGCAATAACAATCATGGTTTATATCCCTATTTTTTATAAATATCTTTTTATTATTTTGTCAAATTGACCTGTTCTTTTTTCATGACAATGCTTTGATTAAAACAAAGTCTCTAGAGGGTTTAGTTTTATCTCTTATTTTTTTTGTCTTTAACTAAAGAAAGATACTTTCATAAAACTCACTCATATTATTGTGGTCATACTTAATATAATACTCGTCAGGGGTTATTTCTAAACCATCAGTATCAGAGCAGATCAAAAAAGCCCCGCTATTTTCTCCGACCTCTAGAATATCATATTTTTCTTGCATTTTTGACAAAAACCCCACGTGTATAGAGGAATTATAGTCATAAAACCTATAATCATTTAAAAATATAATTTTTATTTTTTTACTCAAAGCCAATCCTCTATTTTTTTGTTTGATTTTAGGTATTTAAATCTACTTTTTGATTTATTTACATTGTTAGATATATTTCCTCCGTGACAAATACAGCACACATCTTTATTGTTTGACTTAAAAACTTTCCTCTTAGTTGCGATGTCTACTCTGTCATGAGAATTCGCATAAGGTGTTGCAACATTAGATAGCATGCTCAGAAACATACTTGGTCTTGGATAAAAAACCTCTATGGTCTCTTTTGTTTTTGTATCAAAATAATAAAGAGATTTAAAGTCTAATATTTTGTCATGATTTTTTTCATCTGAGAAAAACAACCTTATGTTTTTTACATAATTCTCAGAAACAGCATCATCAGAATCAATTCTAGAAAGAATAACTTTCTTGCTCTTATATTTGCTTTCTATTTTATCTTTAGAATCTTTTATATTTTTACACAAAAGAAGCTCTGCTTCTATTTTGTTTTCTAAAAAAATATTATTTAATTTACTTATAATGTCTTTATTTGTATTTTGATCTATCATTAATACTAGCTTAAAATTTTTATCAACTTGTTTTGACAAAGATTTTGCTAAATATTTCTCAAATAATAAAACTCTATTTGTTAACCATCGATTGTAGTTTTCTATCTTTTTCCATTTTAAATTAAATCTAGTTATTATATTTAAATTCATGTTTTTTCCAATATTTTTTCTAATAAAAACTCACCTCTTACTTCGTTGGAGTGATTCCTAAATACAAATTCTTTGGCTGAGTCTGTCGTATTTTTTAAGTGTTTCAAATTAAGTCTTAAATTTTTTATTCTTGAGTATGAAGCTGCCATATTTTCAGAATCATACTTAATATGATACTCGTCAGGGATGATTTCTAAACCATCAGTGTCAGAACAATACAGAAAAGTGCCAGCTGCAAGTATTTCTAGGTATTTTGCAGTAAAAAAATTACAAGTTCCTCCACAAGCCAGACCAAAGTTATATTGTGATAAAGTTTTAACATAATCTTTTCCGATTATTTTTACATTTTTATAATCATCGATATTCCCTTTGTTTCTCAAAAAGCTAATGGCTTTTCTTCTTTTTTTGTAAACGGCACCTTTTGTTGTTCCTAAAAAAACAATTTTATTTTTCTTCTCATCAAACGAAAAGCTATTTCTTTTAAACAAAGATTTGTCTACTGAGAATGGTAGCCAGTAACTATCACTTAAAACTGGGTGCTGCTTAAAGTTTTTATGTCTAAAAAAAGCTATATCTATACCTAGATCCTCAAACCACTTTCTTTGCAAAAAAACATCGCCCTCCCTACAATGATCTGTTGTTATGTGTGCTTTCATTACATTTAAGTCTTTGTAAACGTTTTTTATAAATGCAAATCTGTTATAATTTTCCTTACCTTTTGAAGAGCCGTTTGAGTTATATGTAAGTAATACTTTTGGCTTAAATCTTCTACATGCTTTTCTTAATGACCTTTCTGAAAATTCTGAAACTGATTTTTTAAACAAACCTGAAGAATTTCCGATTTCTATAATATTAAAATATTTATTTAAAGAAACTATAAATCCCAAATGTATATTAAAATTATAATCATAAAAATCATGATTGTTTATAAATAACATTGTTGGTTTATTATGCATTACTTTCTATTATCTCTTTTAACTTAATATATCTAGACTCATGAGAATGATGTTTTAACATGTATTGTTTAGCTTGATGTAATATAGAGTAATTATATACATTGCTTGAAAAATTTTCGTATTTATTTAAAAAATTATCAAGATTTAAATTATCATACCTCAAGTAAAAATCTTTAGGGATTACATCTAACCCGTCAGTATCGGAACAAATCAACAAAGAACCAGCTGCAAGTATCTCTATGTATTTTGCAGTAAAGTATCTTGGAGTACCTCCACAAGTTATGTTTGCAAAGTTATTAGATAGAAAATCAACATAGTTTCCACCAATTATTTTTTTATTTGATATATTAATTCTGTTTTTAGATTTTAAAAAAGAAATTAACTTATATCTTTCTGGATACAAACTTTTATTTACAGTTCCAGCAAAACCTATTATTTTCATTTTCTCTGAAGGCTTTATACTGTTTGTTTCAAATAAAGTTTTGTCTATAGAAAATGGAAGCCAATAACTTTTAGACTTTACAGGGTGTTTTAAATAAGATTTGTGTCTAAATATCGCTACATCTATATTGCAATTTGAAAACCAATCTATTTGACTTTTATCATAACCCAATTGGCAGTGATCAGTTGTTATGTGAAACTTTTTTATTTTTGTATTTTTTAAAAAAGTTTCAGCCCAAAGTAATCGTTCGTAATTTCTTTTTCCTTCGGTAGAGCCATTGGAATTGTACGTTAATATTACATCTGGATTAAAAGACTTGGATATTTTCAATAAATCAGAGCCATTCGTCTCTATGTAATTTGAGAAAAAACCACTCCTGGATCCACACTCTAATATTTCAAAGTGCTTTTGCAAATAAGATATAAAACCAATATGTATAGATGAGTTGTAATCAAAGTACTTACATCTATTTAAAAACAAAACTTTTAACATTACTTTCTAACTACTTATAAATACTCTTTACTAAATTAATTATTTTTTTATTATTAACTATGTGCCCTGATTTTATTCTATTTATTATATTTCTACCATGAACCAGGCAAAAAACATTCTTTTTAGGAATAGAGACTTTTCTGAAAAAAACAGAGTGCAACTGCCCGTGACCTTTTGCGTAGCAAAATTTAGAATTAAAGTCAGCCACCTTAAAGCATGTAGGAAGAAACATAGTTCTATACTTATATTCTCTTATAGAATGTTGAGAGTAATCTGAAGATATAAAGTTTACAGTTTCAAAATCTATAAGCATTTCTTTTTTGTGAATTAAAAAATTACTTTGAATTAATTCCACAAAGTCATCACAAACAAAATCGTCAGAATCTATTCGTGTTGTTATGTAGTACTCACATTTTTTATCCATATACTTTAAAGAGTCTCTCTGGTTATTATCAAAAATAATGTTTATATTTTTGACACTTTTAATGGCAGAAAAATCAAGGCTCTTATACATTTCATCTACTAAAAGCATAACCTCAAAATTTTGACATGTCTGCCTTTTCATTGATTTTATAAAAAACTTATTTAGAATCTTAATTCTATAGTCAACATCTTTTTGTGCAGCTATCTTTTTGTTTTTAAATCCACTGCGAAGAAAAAACCTAACTATTATGTAGTGTTTAAAGAGCATTACTTTCTTGCACTCCTAACTTTTTCAAATAACTTACAATCAGTCCTCACAAGGTTACCTGGAGATGCCTTCCCTTTGCAATTTACATCATTTTGTATAACTAAAACCTGATGAGGCCTATTATATTTGTTATAATATTCAAAAAATTCATCTAAATATTGCACTCCAAATGCACATACTACTATCATTATTTCTCCATCTTTATTTTTTTAAAAAAACTATTCATGCTGACATTTTTATTGTCAGTTCCAAAAACATATTTGTTATCTATAAGTCTTACGCCTTGAACGTCATCATCGTTACAAACAAATGGTATCTTCTTCTTGTTTAAATTGATTATATTTTTATTACTATACCTTACTTTATTAACAAAACCTTTGCTGATATTGTTGAACTTAAATTTTTCGTGAGGTATGTGCACTGAGAAGATTTTTTTTACATCAGGGTAATGTAATTCGGTTTTATAGCCAGAAAGTCTAAATCTGTTCATAGCTTCGTTATCATACCCACCTATTAAGTTTATACCTGTATTGTAACCTCCCAAAGAGCAAAAATTCTTTTTTCTGAAAAGCTGCAGACCACCTTCTGCCTTTGCCTCTATGTTTGGCTTGACAAATCCAAAATTATAAAGACCTGAAAAAGATTTATTGCAGTTTAAATTTATTCTTTTTAGGCTTTTTTTGTCATTCAAATAAAAATTATGAGTTATAATTATAGACTTTTTACCTGTTAATTTTGTATACATTCTAAACAACAGATCCTTTCTAAATATCATATCCAACTCAGATATTGCTATATATTCACCCAAAGCTTCTTTTGCTCCCACGTTTATAAGATAAGACTTGTTAAAAACCAAAGTTGTATTTATATTTAAAAACCTACATTTGTTTGCTTCTGATGTGGCACGAAATAATGTGGTGATTCTTTCATCTTTATGATGATTTACTACAATTACTTCTAACAATACACCTAGAGATTTTAAGTGTTTTTGTTGATTTACTATGGACCTAAGATTATAATCTAATCTATCCAAACTTCTATTTGGGTTACCAGTTTTTGGGCATCTTTCAGTCATAACTGGAACTATTACTGTTATCATATTGCACTCATATATTGTTTCACATAAAATCACATATACATATACATATACATATAATATAAATAGTCAAACCTATACTGACCTTTTAGATTTGTTATTTACCTTAACTTTTAATGCTTTTTCTGCAAATGATACAATGTCAGGATTTTTATTGGATAACTTTAAATTTTTAACAAATTTTTTAGCCTTATCTTCTCCGTTGAATTTTCTTATTTTTTGAACACATTCAAAATATTTTTTCTGACCTATCTCAACAGTAGGTGCGGAATCATGATTGCCCAAAATATCACTAATGGAAACTGTCTGATACCCCTTTTTCTTAATACCCGTTACAACCTTCCTGTCGGAACCTAATGTATCTTCAAACTGAAACTTTTTAAGTATTTTGATTCTCCATAATTTTAATGAACCTATTTGCTGCTCTAAAAAAATATCCCAAAGCATACCATGAACAATTCCAACCCCAACACCCTCAGACTCTCTTTCTCTTGCTTTATTTAAAAGTACTTTTATTGCATTTTCTTTCAAATACATATCTTCATCTAACTGCAAACACCAAGTGTGATTCAAAGATCTTACGATCATCTCATTAAGCCAAGAACATTGAGGAGAGTAACCCTCTATAACTTCTATTTTTTTTACGTTTTTATATCTTTTTTTGATAGACTTAGCAATAGAATATGATTTATCAAAGGTTGGAGAACCTATTGTTCCAATACAAATTATAACATCTTTCTTCATTTAAATTAATTACACCCATACTTTTCTACTAAATTTATTATTAATAATAGAACAAATACATTTAAAAATCAGGAGAATGTTATGAGTGATAATATCACAAAAGACCTAGAAAAACTAATTGCAGACCTTGAAAAAGAAGGTTTGACAAAAGAAGCTCAAGGACTAAGAAATAGATTTAGAGACATGAGAGATAAAAGCTTGGAAAGAAGACAAAACAGACTCAAAGGAAGATTCTCCGAAGGACAATTCCAAGGTGAAGCTGGAGGGGCTCAAAAAGCAAGACTTAGAAGCTTACAACAAAGACAAATAAGAAATCAGAATGTAATGAGCACTTCTCAAGAAATGCAACAAAAAGGAATGCAAGGTACTGCAAATGTAGAAAGAATGATTACAAGACTTAGAGAATTAGGTTATACTGTATCCAAAGGTGATGCCACACTAAGTGCCGCCCAACCTCCTGCGGCAGCTCCTGCAGCTCCTGCAGCTCCTGCAGCTCCTGCAGCTCCTGCAGCTCCTGCAGCAAGCATTCCTGAAACACAAGTAGAAACTGAAGCACCTGTTGCCGCTACCGTTACGGGAGTTAAAGGGCCGTTCTCTGGAATATCTTCAAATTACAAATATAAAATAGACTTTGACAAGAAAAGATTTATATTAGTTAACTCTAAAGGGACTGCTGTAAACATTCCATTTACAGATAAGGCAAAACACGGAGCTGCACATAATAAGCTTGTAGCTCACTTTTCAACTCCTGGCAAGCTCACCTCTGAATTGACAGCAGCAGTTAAATTATTTGGAACTCTTTAATTTAACACCTGATTCCATTTTTTAATATAGTTATCTATATGAAAGTGAGTTATGGCAGTCTCTCTGGATGCATTTGACAAATCTTCAAAATGACTTCTAGACTCAAGTATTCTTTTGCAAAACTTAACCATATCTTGAGGAGAGTCTGCCAAATACCCGTTAACTCCTTGGTTTATATATCTTCTTATATCGTAATTTGAAGTTGTAACAAGGGGAGTTCCGCACATCATAGCTTCTGCACGACTTCTTGGCATTGCAGACTCTACGGTGGTATTTAAATATATTTTATAAGCATTATATATTTTAACTAAATCAGCAAAAGTCTTTAAAGATCCTCTGGATTCAGGCATTTCCTCATTACCATGGCCATACAAATGGCATTTTTTTATTTTCGAAGCAACATATCTAAAGTTGTCAAGTCCGAGAATTTTTCTTCTTTCTAAAAATTTAGAATTTACACTTAAAACACCATCAATCCTTGACAAACTTAGGTTTTTAAACTCATTAGGATCAAAACCATGAACGATATGAACATGCTCACACCAAGGGTAATTTTTGTGCAATTTTTCCATGGCATCTTTAGAGTTCCAAACCAAAATTTTAACGAAATTTGGAACCATATAATCCAAATATGTAGTTTGAGCGACTCCAATGCATTTAGCACCTTTCTGAACCAATCTCTTATACCACTTATAATTTGCACCTCTCCTCCAAATTAAAACATCAGGATCTTTTTTTATTGCATCAGTCAAAGACATCGTCTTTACATTGGGTAATAGAGGTCTAGCTCTTATGTCCCAATCCGCTTTCTTTTCGTTTAGTCCAACTAAAAGTATTTCCTTGTTTATTTTTGAAAACTCATATTGATGACCTTGATGATTGTAGATGTCTAATATTTTCATTTTTTTAACCTATGATTTTCTTATTGTTTATAATATAGCTATTTTTATATATTACAGTATAATACTAAAAAGTGGAGAATCTTAATGTGTGGTATAATCGGCTATATTGGAAACAAAAATATTCAAAAAATATTAATTCAAGGCTTACTAAGACTAGAATATAGAGGTTACGACTCTGCAGGGATAGCCTTAAATAGGTCGAGCGGATTTTATCTATCGAAAGAAAAAGGCAGAGTTTTAAACTTAGAAAAAGCAGTTGATGCAGAACAAAAAGGCGAATCTGGAATAGGTCATACTCGATGGGCAACTCATGGCGGCGTTACAAAAGAAAACGCACACCCTCACAAATCTCAAGATGGAAGAGTATGCATTGTTCATAATGGAATAATAGAGAATTACAAAGATTTAAAGAAAAAAATAAAAGGTCAGGGTATACATTTTAAATCAGAGACAGATACAGAAGTTATATCACAACTTATATCTCTTTATTATTCTGGCAAAACAATATCTGGAGAAGATTCTGAAACCAAAGATAAGCCACTAGAATCAATAAGAGAGACCATAAAGCTACTTAGAGGGACTTGGGGTCTGTCAATAATGTTTGAGGGTGATACTGATAAAATATATGTTGCAAGAAACGGATCTCCACTTATTGTTGGGCTAGATGATGAATGCTCTTATATATCTTCTGATCCACACGCAATAATGACATTTACTAAAAAAGTTATATTCTTAAATGATGGAGAGATAGGTATAGTAAAAAAGAATGACTTAGAATTATTCAGAGAAGATGGTGCGACAAAAGATGTTTTGGTAGAATACCTAAAAGAAGAGTGGGGAGTCGGAGAAAAAGGAGATTACCCTCACTTTATGATAAAGGAAATTTTCGACCAACCTGAATCTCTAAAAAGGTGTATAAACGGAAGGCTTAACAAGTCAGAAGGAAGTGCAAGGCTAGGCGGAATAAACATAAATCATAAAAAATTCAAATCCGTAAAGCTAATAAACATGATTGGGTCAGGAACTGCATTCTATGCTGCTCAAGCAGGTTGTTATATAGCTCAAGGTTTGTCTGGAGTTAAAGCAACGCCTCTTGTGGCATCTGAATATAGAGATAATAACCCTGTTGTAAATGAAGACATGTTGTTTTTTGCATTTAGTCAATCAGGAGAAACTGCGGATACGCTAAGTGCAGTTAAGGAAATAAAATTAAAAGGCGGAACTGTAAGAGGAGTTATAAATGTAGTAGGCTCAACCATAGCGAGAACCTGCGGAAGTGGCGTTTATATACACTCTGGACCAGAAATGTCAGTTGCCTCCACAAAGGCTTACTCAAATATGATCGCTGCAGCTTCCTTGTTCTCCTTGCAACTTGCTAGATCAAGAAAATTAGATATAAATCACGGTCAAGATTTTGCAAATGAGTTAGAAAAAATACCAGAAAAGGTTCATAGCTATTTAGAGAGATATGAAAACCTACAGCCAAAGTTAGAGCAAGCGGTTAATTTAATTAAAAACACAAAATTCGTATTTTTTATTGGTAGAGGAGTTTCAACATCTGTGGCTTATGAAGGAGCTTTAAAGCTGATGGAAATATCTTACATTCCCAGCATAGCATATGCAGGTGGAGAGCTCAAACACGGCCCGATAGCATTAATAGAGGATGGAACACCAGTTGTAGTAATAGCACCTAAGGATCATCACAAAGAAAAGACAATATCTAATATGCAGGAGTGTAAAGCGAGAGGAGCTAAAATAATTTTAATTCACACAGAAGGAGATGATATTGAAAAAGAAGCAGATATATCATTTGCCGTTCCAGATACAAATAATTTACTATCACCATTGCTAACGATCTTGCCTTTACAACTTCTTGCATATAAAACAGCCTTAGCTTTAAATAGAGATATAGATAAGCCAAGAAATTTGGCAAAATCAGTAACAGTAATGTAAAATATGTTTATAATACCTAAATAGAGGTATTTATGAGTAACATTAACTTTGAACACAAAGACGCATTAGAATTTCTAAAAAGCATTCCATCAAAATCTGTTGAGCTTGTCCTGATAGACCCTCCATATTTCATATCAAAAGAAAGTGGATTTAAGAGCTGTGTAGAAGGAGTTGATAGATTTAAAATATCAACAGAGTTTGGAGAATGGGATAAGAAAGAAAACTTTGACCTTCAAAAGTTCGAAGATATAATCTCAAATATATACAGAGTTTTAAAAAACTCAGGCTCCTTTATGTGTTTTTATGATATTTGGAAGATAGGATTTCTTAAAGATATTCTTGAGAATAATAAATTCAAGCAAATAAGATTTATAGAGTGGGTAAAGTCAAATCCAGTGCCAATTAACTCAAAAATCAACTATCTTACAAATTGCAGAGAGATCGCTATATCTGCGGTTAAGAAGTCTAAACCTACCTTTAACTCATCTTACGACAAAGGAATATATAACTTTCCTATTTGTCAAGATAAAGGCAGATTTCATCCTACACAAAAGCCATTAGCATTAAAAACTATTTTAATAGAAAAACACTCCAACGAGGGAGACCTTGTGATAGATTGCTTCGCAGGGTCTGCAACTACAGCAATAGCATGCATGGATACAGGCAGGAGATTTTCAGGATGTGAGCTTGATGAGGAGTTTTTCAAATTAGCTGAAAGTAGAATAAAAAATCATAAGTAAGTTTCTATGTTTTTTATAAAATGCTCTTTTGAGAGTTTTACTTTTATGGCCTCTCTGTTTAGATTGGTTGAAAAATCTCTATCATCATATATAACCCTCATGTTTTCTTTCAAAGAACTTACGCTTGGCCTTGCCCATTGCTGAGAGGACTCGTAAAGATTAGACCACACCATTCCACGAACAGGCTCCATAACATGGTTTATTATATGGGCACTTTTGTCATCTAAAAGCTCGCTAACCCCTCCGAATTTTGTTGTTATTATATAGTTATCATATTGTATTGCTCTAGCGATAGGCATACCCCAACCTTCACCTCTATGCGGCAAAACAAAACAGTCTGCCATTTCATGTAAAGAGTCAATCTCTTTGTTTGTTAAAAAATAATCTAATATGAGGATCTTAGGGAATCTTCTTTTTTTTATACTTTTCTTAACCTTGTTTATATATTTTTTTATAAAAGATAAAAATTCATGTCTCCCAGATAGCATGGGATTTGCCTTTAAAATCAACAGAACATTTTCATCCTCTGAAAATTCCTCTAAATACCCTTTTATTAAAAGATCAAACCCTTTTCTGTGATTCCATTGAAAAATAGAATAAAACTTAAAGCAAGAATCATCCACAACCATTTTGTCTTCTATTTTAAAGTTTATTAAATTTTTTACAAATCTCTTATCTCTAGATGGTGTCGGAATAACACGAATCTTGCCTTTGTAGTTTATTTTTTTTAAACACTTAGTCATAAGGTAGCAGGGGCACCACACCTCATCAAGTCTATTTATATCTTTAACCCATTGACTAGGAAAAGACCCTGTCTCCCAATAAAAATAACCTATGTTATATTTTTCTGAAACTATATTAAAAGGAGGAGCAGTAATGTGAAACGCCACATCTGATGGCAACCCACTGCTTTTGTAATTTGCTTTACTGCCATCTTTGTAAAAAAAGTTGCAATTAACCTTAGATGCCTCGAAGCATTCGAAGATGTTTGTTGCAGCTTGACGATATCCACTACCTATTCCTATATTACCTATGACTTTAACTGCTTTAGACAAGACAACCTCTCTTTATATTCTCTCCAGGATAAGGCCTTCTTAATTTTAGCTTTGTTTCTCTAGATATGTTATTTATAAACTCAGGTAAGCTAGAAATATTTATAATTTTTTTATTTAACATTACTTTATAGGAGCCTATGTTACACATTATATTATAACTTAAAAACTCACTAAAATAATTTCCACTAGACAAAGATATAAGCGGAATATTTAATCCTATTTTATTGAAAAAGTCATCAATATTCTTTGATTCATCTATAATGAGCATGTTATATTTATTATTTAAAATATAATTATCTAAGTTTAACAAGTGATGACATTTAAAATGTTTTATGTTTGGATTATTTATTCTTTGCTCTATTTGGTTTGGCTCTATATGCAATAAACTCACATTAAAAAAACCATCTATTTTATCTATAAAATCATAATATCTAGAGTAAAGATCTAGATTGTGATTTACTATCATAGCAACAGATTTGCTTATTACTATGTCAACCTCATCAGTTAAAACAAAATCAATTTTTTTGACCAAGTTAATTCCTGCATATTTGCTGCTTATTTTTATTTTGATATTTGATTTGGCATTTATATTAAAAGGAATCTCTTTGCATATTGAGTTTTTACAAACTATATTAGTACTGTCTTTTTTTATTCCATTTATATAAAAATCACTATTAAGAATTCCAGGCCCGCTCTTTTTTTGCAAGTATATCTTTGCAACATAAGATCCAGGGCTCAATCTTTTAGTTTCTACTAAGGGGGTTTTTTTTGTTAACTTAAACATAATATTTTTTTTGATATAGAATTCCAAGTAAATTTATCATCTATACTAAAATCCAAAGTATTAGTCAATTTTTTATGATTTTTATAAACAAAAAGCATTTTTTCAGAAAGATCATTCACATTAAAGACTACACCTTCCCCTTTTTTGTTTGGCATCCAATACTGATGATTTTCTGGAACAACACCTATTTCGGAGTCAAATAAAATAGAGTTGTTTTTATTTAAAAAATCAATCTGACCACCTTTGTTGGGAGCTATAACTATTCTTCTGTGAGCTAAAGCTTCTAGCATAGGCAATCCAAATCCTTCTGCAGATGCACAATTTACAATGCAGTGTGTAGAGTTGTAAATCTCACTCATATTTTCAAAAAAATCATCCATTATGTATATTTTAGGCAAAGCACTCTTGTTTCTACTTCTTTGTTTTTCTTTTAAAAGATTTAAAACATTTAGTTCAAAATAATTACCTTTTTCTTTTATTTGAGTTTTAATTATAAGGCATACATTATCTTTATTTGTAAAAGAATTATAATACGCATCAATAAGAAGATCTAAATTTTTTCTATAATGAGGAATTGATACAGATAAAAAGTTAAAAGTTCCAAGTTCATCAAGTTTTTTGTTTCTTTTCTCAAGAATACTACTGGGATCGTAACCCAAAGGAATCACCCTGCATTTTTCTTCAGACCATCCAGAATCAACAAATATTTGTTTTGAGTAATTACTTGATGGTAAAACATAATCTATGTAATTTATAGAGTTTTTCCACTCTATTGGCATAGGGTTTGATTCGTAATTGTAAAGAGCAAGCTTTAACTTTGACTTTCTCTTAAATCTATTAGAAAAATTTCTTGGAATGGTATAACAAATTTCTATATCAGGCTTTGGTATATATATGCCTTTTCTTTCTTTTAAGTCATCAGGGCAGTAAGAGTATCCATTTATACTGTCTATAGAAACACAGTGATCTTTTAAGTATTCCTTCATGATTGAACGCATAGTACAAGCCCAACTATGATGTGTTCCATAAAATGATTTTGAATATATTTTCATAAATATATTATACTACAAAACTACATCAGCATGATTAAATGATATTTTTAATTTAAATGATATTTCTCAATATATCCATGCAGTTAGGATATATCGATTCAAGCTTTTCTATTTCTTTTTCGCTCAATTCAGACTCTAAAACTTCAGCTAAAGATAGGTTTTTTACATATGTATCTTTTTTGAACCGTTTTGCCACATCTTCTAGCCAAAAGTAAGGGCTGCTACTTTCGAGTTCTTTTATTTCTTTAAATACTGCATAAATTTCTTCTTCATCAGTACCAGCACCGCCAAGTGCCTCAAATACTTTTGCAATAGGTGCCTGAGGATGAAACCCTGGATCTCTTGTTAGAGTGAAATTGCCGAGAGTTGCTGACATCAACCTTTTGGCAAGCTCTCTTGTTTTTACTTTAGCTTTATAAGAAGAAGAGGTATCTTCTGGACCATCTTCTGCTTTTTTAAGTAAAGCATTAATAGAACCAGCCTCTTTTTTAAAGCCGCTATTATCTAAAAAATTAATTAATTTTTTTTATCTTTTTCACAATAAATCCTTTATTCGTTTAACTTTAATACGCAAGGGAATGGACCTTCAACAAATACTCCGTTAGCAGTAGCTCCAGTTACAAAGTAACATTCGTTGTCTGCAGGTAGCTCCTCATTTGTAAAACAGGTTCCTATACCTATATTTCTTAATTGATCTAATGTGACCTCTATATCTTTATTTGAAAATCCTGCTTTTTTAAGGTGAATTCCAAACTCTATAGTGGTTCTGTTTTCTTTTATTAGTTTATCAAAAATAACATTTTTTGTTTTAAAAGAAGCAATTCCAGTTTCTGCATCTAAGTGCATCCCTACTTTTATTATAACTCCAGAAGAGATATCTTCATAAGTTAGATCTATTTTTACAGTACTACTTATAGATAAAGATCCAACCGCTCCACTACTTGCTTCTATAATTAACCCTTTATAATATCCAGAGATATGAGCCGTATTCTTTAGATATGAAATAATAATTGAAGATATATCAACAACTATTTCATCTCCAGCTGTCACGGTTCCTGGAATGAAAGGTGTAAACAAAGACTCATTGGTAGTTTCTGGATAATTCTCTTGAGCTTGAACTTGTCTTAGGTCAAGAACTTCTAGTGGAACTACATACAAAGTGTCATTAAATATAGTGCTATCTGTAGCGGTTAGTGTCATTTCTGCTTTAATAATATTTGTTCTTTGCGACAAAGTAAGAGGGAAGTTAAATATAGTTCTTTCAACATTTGATGATGCATCTTTTGATATAACTAAAGTATCATCATCTTCTACCGATAAAAAGTTATTTCTTAAAACAAAGCTTTGTAGTTTTACAGAGTAAGATTTGGCACCTACAGGAGAATTTTCTTGACCAATACTAAATCCAAAGTTCATATCTCCAGATCCAAGGTGTGTATCTAAATTAGTACCTATTCTTTCAAATTGATTTAACTCAGTTATTATCTTTTTAGATATATGATAATAAGCAGATATAGCATCTCCGTTTCTTCTTATTCTAAAAGTAATCTCATCACCCAAATCATCTTTTAATGTTTCTCCAAAATTAAAGTCGTAAATAACTGCACCTACTGAGTCAGTTATTTGCCCTTTAAAAAACGCTTCTCTTTGCGATGATCCAACTTTTCTTATCCCTACAGAAAAAGTACCAGTTGAAACTAAAGATAAAGAGGAGTCTAAGTTTACAACCTCTCCTTCCATAGAAAAGAAAACGTTTCCTGATCCCAGATCTTCTTCTGTCCAGTTTGTTCTAAGTGAAACAAAGTCTATTACAAAATCACCACTTGCATCTTGTTGAAGAGTTGGTTTTTCTAGTAAGAATTTCTTATCACCAGATACATTTTGTGTAGTGAATGAAAAAGTAGCAGGTTCATTTAAACCACTTGGGTTTGTAACTGAACCAAACGTTGAACCTGGATTGTAAATAGAGGACAAACCCCAACTTGAGAATGAGAAAAAAGAATAATCTTGAAAGGTTTGAGCTAAATCTTCATAAGAAAGTATTTCCTTTTTAAGCTTTTCAAAGTCAGGTCTAGGACTGTACCCGTCAGCATACCCATCTACTGTTGTTTCTATAAAAGCATCTACGTGTAAAGAGGCAATGCCACCTTGAAATTTGACTCTTTTCTTTGTAAGATCTGTAGAAGCCTCTGTGTCTTCACAGCCCACATAAGTTCCATCAGAGTATTGCATAGCTGGAAAGCCACCTATAGTCTTACAGTCATTGTCAACTGCTTTAACAAAACTATTATACAAATCTATCTTGCAGTCTTCTAGACTGCCAGGAGGAAGGGGGACCTTGACTGTAGAAAATTCATAATCCAACTTATGCGTATTTGAATATTCATCTAATATTCTTCCAGATAATAATAAATTTCCAGGTAAGAACTTGTCATTTTGAGATTTTAAAGCGCAATTTACCAAATCACATTTTGGATCTTTACACTCACATAGCCCACTTGGGATTTCCACATAAGAAATCTCAATTAGTCTTCTTAAATCACAGACATCAATGTTATTTTCATTAAAAACACCGTTATCTTGATATAAAAGATAGGTTTTTTCACTATATGGGGTTGAAATTAAATCTAAATTATCTGCAAATAAATTTGTTTTTGTTTGAGATATCAACTTAACGTTAGTCGAAGTTGAACCTGAGAAAGAAACTGATCCACCTTGAAGAGCAACTGTAAGTGTAACTCCAAGCCCTGTTGTATCTACAGATTTAGTTAATATTTCGTAATCACCTTGGTCTGCACCTGAAGTAACTGTTACAGTATCTCCAAGTCTTATTGACAAAGGTTGCTTTATATCAGTGCATGTAAATGTTACTATGTCAGTTCCTGAAGAAGTAGCTGTTGAGTTATTTGTAAGTTCAAAAATCTGAGCAGATCCCTCTCTAGGGATTGTATTTTCAAAATAAGCTTTAAGATATGTTAAAGAATTAGGGGTTAGCCTGTCATCTTTACCTTCAATCAAGTCTTCAAGTATTTCTATATCAAAACCATCAACCATGTCATCTTCATTTAAATCACTTAATTCAAATTCAATTATTGAAAACTCATCACCAAAAAGTCTTCTTTCTGTGTCTTCTGAATTTATAACGTTTCCTGATAAATCTATAAGTCTAGATAAATCTTCACTATTTATAACTCCATCCTGATTTACATCTCCATACTCTACAGTTTTACACTCTACATCTATAATTTTATAAATGTTTTTACAGTGACATTCTGTATCGGGAATAAAATTAGATCCAATATATTTTCTATCTCTTTCTTCTGAGGTAGGATTTAATATGTAGAAGTAATCCGTATCATACAAACCCGCATACTTAAAAGACTTCGTCTCAGATGAGGTCACTCTTGGGTTCTTATCAGCAACAGATGCCAAGACCAGAGGATACTCTCTCGCTGTCATATTAGCTATTTCATCGGAAGTTAAAAACTTAAAGCCAGGGATATCCTGTATTCTTGTGTATATAACATTACCCGTTCTAGGGTGAACATCCGCATCTGAAAATTCCTGAATAGCCTCTAAAGTTAAGTAGTATGTAGAACCATTAACTGCAGGCATGTCTATGTGTCTTTTATAAAATAAAACTTCATTGTTTCCAACAAAAGAATATGTTTTAGGGTTAACAACAAACAAACCTTCTGTGCTGTAACAAACTCCATCTGTTATTTCTACTGCACTAGACTCTACTCTGAACCACAAACTGCTATCGACATCATCAATATATCTTTTTGTAGTAGGGTCATACTGAGTAAATCTTGTTTCTTGGTTTGTAAACTTCTCAACAGGATTTAAAGGTATACCTAATTCTTCTTTTCTTACTACGTTATCATAACCTTTGTACAGGTTTATAGTACCGACATTGTTAAGTCCAGACCTTCTTACCTCAACTGCATAATATTTATCTTTCTCTATTAGTTCTGATGTAGGAACGGCTATGTTGGTGTGAGAAAAGTCAATGCTGACCAAAGTGGGATCTCCACCTAAATCAAATCCTTTGTCTTTTAAATCTTCCTTGTCAAAAGATATTTGAACTATAGGAGAGGACTCAGGGTCATAGTCCAGCAAGGTGTTTGGAATTCTTGAAGAGCAACCTTCTACTGTCGTATCTAGAGGAAAAATAGAAAATATCAAATCTCCAGACCAATCATAGGGGTCTGATAAAGTAGAATCAGCTTCTACGGACAAATAAAGTTCTACTTTTTGTATATTGTTGTTTTTGCTTAAAAACTTCTGTCCAAACTTCTTGTTGATATTTGCATCTTTTTCTAATGTCACTATCTCTTTTATTGTAAAATCGGCAAAGACCTGATCTATTGTTACTCCAGATGACAATCCATCAGAGATTTCGTCTTTTATAGATCTTGTATCAGAAGAAGATACAAACTCCATCATTTCAAAATTAGGAGACTTATTTTGTTCTTGGTTTATTAAGTAAGGAAAAACTTCCATAGGCTTGGATTCAAACACTAAAAGCTTTCCTCCGCTTTCTATGTTGTTTTTATTTACTACAGATGTTTCAAACTCATTCTTCCCTGTTCCGCCAGAAAAGTTATTAAATATAATCGAATATATTTTTGAATAATAATTTTTAGTTAATACTTTCTGCCCTCTTTTAAGGGTAATTATTTCTGTTTTTATATCATCTGAGGAAGATAAAGAGTTATAAACTCTACCTGTAATTAACACTTTTGTTGATTCTCTACCTCTCGATTCTGATCCCTCTAGCTTGAAGACAAGTCTGTTTCCGTAATTTAAATCGGATGGTTGTCTATCTAAATTAATAGGTTTTCCATCAAACAGACCAGCCTCTATTGTGCTTTTAGATGAGTTCTCACCATACTTTCCTGGATCAGAAGAGTCAAATAAGTACCTCTCTAACTGATCGATTTGAACGATTCCACTTGAGTGAAAGTCCAAAGTTAAATTTGAAATTAGACTTCTAAAATAATTTTGATCTGTATCTAAATCAGACTCTGTTACCCTCTGTCCATCAAAGTAATTAACTCTAGAAATTTTCCTTTGAATACCTGACATTTAAACCTCTATTTATCATATTTTATTTTTATTAATAGAGCTTAACATCTATCTTTATTCACTTTAACCACTGCATTAGTATGAGCAGGTTTAAGTCTGTTAATTAAATCAACAATTAAATTTTCTAATTCATAATCTAAGACTCTAAACCCATCGTCCACTTTTACATCAAAATTATATATTCCATTTGTTGGATCAAATATTTCCGCTGTATTTTGATTGATATTTAAATTATCATTAAAGTTAACAATAAGTGTTGTCAAATCATCTTTTAATACAGGATTATTTAAATCAAGCTGTGAATTATAATTTAAGTCAATAATATCTCCATTAATATTTCTTTTTATGTCACTTACTTTTCTAGATATTCTAAAATTAGCAATTCTAGATAAAGAAGAAGAACCATAAAACCCTCCAATATATATTCTATTTAGTATATCTTTGAAGTTTACATTATAGTTTATATTATTAGCAACGTTTATACCATTAATTATAAAATAAACATTTTTCATAAATTTGTTATAAGAAATATTAACCTTATTCCAAGAATCCTCTTGCCATCGTACTTTTGACTTTAAGATTTTTTTGTTATTATTTGTTTGTATTGTAAAAACTATGTTGCTAAATTTATCTTTTTTAACTTGAATGAAATCTCCAGAAGAAGATTTTGGTATATATTTAACAGATACTTTTGTATTTATAGCAGGCAAACTTTCTTCTAAAATGATTCTGTCTCCAGATATTAACTCATAATTATAAGAAAAATCTTTTTGAACTCCAGTACCTTGCTTTAAAAGACCTGTTATTTTACTATACCCTATGTCATCATAAATCTCAGAATCAATACCACTGGAGCTTTTTAGCAGTTTTATTTCAATTATTTCTTTTGCTTTTTCTGGTAACAAAATTGTATTTGAATTATAAGATGTTACTACGACTTCAGATACATCTCTGGTTTCAAAATAAACCCTATCTTTTTGATCATTAAGAGTATCTATCATAGGACTTATCCAAAACTCTATTTGACACTCGTTAGGATCCAAATAAACCTCTTCATTCTCTATTTCTATATAATAACCCTCTTTGAATACTCCAGAACCTTCAAAGCTTGAATTAGGACCATTAGAGCTTGAAGCATATTTGTATATTTCATTAGGGAAATACTTTGATATATTTCTAATTGGACCATACCCTGCTTTTGTTGATTCTATAAATGATTGCTGAGCATCTATTAAAGATATTCCATTTTTTAACAAATAAGAGACAAATTCCGCCTCATCATTTATAATAGGTGCGAGGTCATCAATTTGACTTTCAGTAAGTCTAAATTTAAAATTATTTTCTGTATCTAAAAACTCTTTGTTTCTTAATCTATTAAGCTGAGTTTGAAGAGTTGAATTAAATGGTATAACAGCAAAAGAGTTTTTATCAGGACATAAAGGAAGTGGAGATAAGTACTCTTCTGATAAAGACCTTGTTGCTTTTGATCCAACGTATTTAGGTCTAGAATCACCAAACATCTCTCCTATTACTTTGAATTCTTCAATTACAGATTGTGCTTGGTTTTTCTTATTGAAATCGCACCCAATAAAAATCTCATCGCCAAGATTAAAATTTAAAACTTTTAAGATTGTAGAATAAGCAATCTTATACTTTCCTGGTGGTAACTCGTAAGGTAAATAACTAAGGGATAGATTAGATCCAACAAAAAACTCTCCCTCTGCAAAGTCAAATAATTTTGCAAACTCTCCAGTGCCATTTTGCACAAAAATAGAGTCTCTTTCTAAAACTTCCAAAACGCATGATTCGTAGTCCAGATCAACCAAGTTTATAAAACCCTCTACCTTTGTTACGCTATCAAATAATTGACTACCTTTGTAAACTCCGTTTTTGTTCATATTGAAAGTCTCAGTAACCAAAACAGAATTTTTAATACCATACACTATAACTTTATTTTGATTTAAAATAGATCCACTTATTTCGTCATAAAATATATTATCAGAGTCGATTTTAATCTCAACATATCTACCATCACTAGTTTTTGTTGAATTTACAACCTCTGAAGAAAGATAATTTGTATTTATATCAGAAAACTTAACTCTGTAATATTCTATATGGTTACTCATTATTGTAACTTGAGGTATGTACCTCTCAACAACTATCTTTTTGATCTGAACTACATCAAGATCTATTGGCTTAGGCAAAGAGGTCTTTAAAGAAGATACTTCGGCTCCACTAAGCTTATCTGAAGTGTATATAGAAGAAGAAGTTAAGTCGGATATAAAATTTATATTTTCATTAACAAGCCCGTATGAATTCAAGATAACATCTGAAGTTTCATCAATTGAATTTTCATAATTTACATCAGATTGCTTGACAAACTCTACTCTTCTAGTTGTCAGGTTAATTCTTGCTTCTATAGTATTTGAGCTATCCTTGTCAATTTCTTCAATTTCCCCGTCAGTAACTTTAAAAATCAAAACTCCTACTTCAGAGTCGTTAACGTTAACTGAGAATTTAGAATTAACAATGTCAGTCATTATCACATAGTCTTTTTCAGTTATTGGTGCGAAAGTTGCTTTAGCGCCAGAAACACCAGCTGTAAAGTTAAAGTCATTAAAGTTTATCGGGTCAACAACTTTTGCTACATTTCCTATATAACTTTTTATAACATACATTTCACCTGAAAAAGAAGAGTCGTTAAAAATTATAGACCTACCTATATCCTTTTCTGTCAGAGTATATGAATTAAAAGTTATCTCATTTAATCCTGCTGAAGTAGATACGCTTGTCTCTTCTTCAAATACAATATTTCTATTAGAGAAGTTTTGTAATCTTTCTTTTTCAACATCAGAAAACTTATCACCCTGTATTTCATCAACGTTAGATCCAAATTTAATTATGTTAGGTGCTTCTTTTCCGTCTAGAAACAAGTGCATTTCATCACCATTAAAGTTATTTAACTTCCAAGATGTAGCTAAGTGGTGAATCTCATTTTTTGTAAAATCTTTTATGTTAGTTGAAAGTCTATATATATTTTCATCAACTATAATGTCAAAATTTATAAACCCCATACCATTTTTATAAGCACTAAGTCTGCTACCTCTTGGTCCAGGAATGTCAAAGAAGTATTTTCTTTGCTCTGCAGCAAAAATTATCTCATCAATGTTGATAAGAACGTCATATCCATCGTATCCATCATATCCATCATATCCATCGTATCCGTCAGGGTCGGCCTCTACATTGGACAAGGTAAAAGTTATTATATTTCCATTCTGATCAAGTTCGTTGTTTGTTTCGAAAATATTATTTATCTTTGGCAATATTTCATTTAATTCAAGACTATCTATCTCTAGTATTGACTCATTTATAAACTCATTTTTTACAACGAATTTATCTTCAAAGTTAATAGAGAAGTCGGTAAGGTCTTTTTCTTCAGATTTAAAAACAGAAACAAAAGCCTTAAATACAAAAATATCACCAATATACAGATATAAAAACTCATTTATGATTTTTAAATCTAAATCTTGAAACGAACTAATATTCCAATTATAATAAACAAAATCTTTAACTGTATCTTTATTTATAAACAAAAGAGCTTCTTTCCCTTTATAATAACCAAAAGATACTTTTACATCAAACTTTGTTGCAGATAAGTCAAACAAAGACATTCCGTATATATCAAAATCATCTTGAGATGACTTGTGAGTCAAAAAATACTCATCATCAAAATTTAAAAGTCTAAATTTTATTTTATAAGAAAAATTACTTAAGTCTTTTGTTTGACATCTTAAATACTTATCATACAAACCATCTTCAAGTGACGATAATCTATAAACACCAGATGAAACTGAGCTTTCTAAATTGTTTGATATGTCACAGTAAACAACGTTAGCATATCTACCACCTATTACTGTATTTACAAGCTCTGAATCTGACTCTTCTAGTTGCTGCCAACCACCATCTTCTATTTTGTAAGATCCATTAAATCTTAGTTTTAACTCTGACATATTATTCTCTTTTTAATTAGTATCCATCATGATATTTTATTTCTTCATAAGGAACAACTTTTTCAAGTAAATTTATATCACCATCTACTATAATCTTACCAGAAAAGGTTATTTTTAATCCGTAAGCAGTATTTTTTATAACCTTTTCACCATTGACATTAGATACTGATGATGGCAAAGAATGATTTGGGGAGATACTAGATATTATCTTCCATACGCTTCTCTTTTCTTTTTCATCTATTACATCAGAATCTACAAGGCCAATATAAAATCCATCATTAAAAACTTCCTTCAGCCCTTCTACTTCTGGTGACTTAGATGAAAGCTCAAAATTAACACTATTTGGATTAAAACCTCTGGCACCTATATATATTTTGCTTTGATCTAAATATCTAAGCACATTTATATTTATGTCTTTTGCAAAGGAATCTACTCTTTCTGTATCACAAGAAGTAAAAGACATAAAGCCCCTATGTTTGGTCAGCTCTATAGCGTCATCTTCTGATAGAGCATAACTGGTGGCAATGTAGTTCTTTATATCTTTTGTCAAGTATAAATCAGACCAAAAGATATCCAAGGTTTTTCCGTCAATTGATATATCAAAAGTATTTGTAAAGCTATGAGATGATAAACTTATATTAGAGAAGTCGTTATATTTAGATAATAAAGAATTATTTGTATTTCCAAAAAGAGAGTAATCATTTCTTTGTAAAACAGCCTCTGATTTAAGGCAAAGGATATCAAAACTTGCACCAAAGGTCACCTTGTCTATATTGTCAAAAGTTTGCATGCTATCAAAATTAATCGGCAGAAAATCTAAAAACATTTCATCAACCAAAGAAGTTACATCCTCTGTTTTAATTCCATTGTAAGAAAAAGAGCTTATTTTATAGCAATATCCGTCACTATGAATAAATATGTTTGAATTATCTACACTTTTATAGCCAACATTTTTTGAAGATAATATACTTTTGATATCTATAGGAGTTGAAAATTTAATATTTATTTGTTTTGTAAAAATATCAAAAAACTCCTTACCACTTCCTTTTATTTTCGTTGTAAGAGCTAACTTTTCCAGTTCAAAGTAATTCAAGGCTGGGGAAAAAACAGTTTCTGTATAAGAACCAAGACTGTGTATTTTGTTCTCTATCAATGAAGACTTTAATCCGTCATTAAACATGAATTGAGAAACTACAAACCCGTCTTTTATGTTCAAGTTAGACAAATTTAAAATATTAGTTTTGTTTTTAAAGCTAACATTTATTTCATCCAAAGTATTTACGCTAGGTATTTTTTTAATAAATCCAAATTCAGAAGAAACATAGTCTTCTTTTGCAGGATCGTATTCGTAATTTGAATAACGTAAAACATTAGGGTTTGATAAAATGCCCATAGAGTTTAAAAAATTTAGAACAGATACGTTATTTTCTGAGCTTTTATATCCAAAGTCTGTATTATAGGAAAAGTTGTATGTTCCAAACTGATCCAAGAAAACTTGTATATTTGCATCATTTTCTAAGCCAAGCCATTTGTTTTTAAAAAACATGCACACAGAACCAGAATCCAGCTTAACAGAAGATTGCGCAGCTGCAACGACAGATATGTCATCTTTAAAGTACAACCCCGTATCATATTTAACTGGCTCATAAGAAAGAACTCCATCATATTTTATTCTGTTTTCTGACAAATGACTTCTTCCTAGAATCCAATTACCGAAGAACTTCTCTATAACTTCAGGTTTTGTTTTGGTTATAGATTCCACTATATTTTCTATAGATGAAATCAAAGGACCCTGAGAAAAAGACTGCAAAGCCCCTTCTAAAGCATCTCTAAAAACCTCTCTGTTTTTATTTAATGAAAAGTTTTGAAAATAAGGAAGTTGTACTAAATTAGCAAAGTTTCTTTCCAAAGCGCCTCTTAATGCACCATATTCATAAGAAATATAATAATTCTCACCTTCAGAAAGAACATTAGAGGAGGACCAATCCAAAGAGTTGTCACCGTATTCATATGAAATCTCTATGTCGTCATAAACATAAGAGTAGCTCACCTCTAAAGTTCCAGCACTATAATCTACAAAGAAAGCAGTTCCGATAGCGGGTGTATTGCTATCTATGTATTTAACTAAGAATTGAACATTTTCTTCTAAGTTAGAATTCACATCAAAGGATATTTTTGTTTCTGTTGCAGTAGAAGAAACTGTACCTTGAGTTGATACAAATAACTCTTCTCCAGAGAAAGTTCCAGTGCAACTTATGGTTTTAGATATAGAGCTAAAGGTGGTTATTGGAAAGTTTTCGCCATTTTCGTTTGAAATGAAATCTCCAGTAGCTATAGCATTAAAAACATCAGGATCTATAACTGAAATTATAAAAGAACCCGAAGATTGATTCACTCCGCTAAAGAACACTTCTTCTTTTCGGTTAATTAAATCTTGAGAGCATATAACCTTACCAGTCTTTTCATTTAATATCTCAATAATACTAGCAGTAGGGTTGCTAATTATTATATCTAAATTAGACCCATCTAAAATTGCATAAAAATACTCATTATACTTTAAGTCTATCTTGTTTTGGTCAAGAACAAGGCTTCTGAAATTATTTAAATTTTTATCAAATTTGTTTTCAGAAGTAACTTCAGTAATTGTAGGTCCAGTTACACTATCAACATCTTTTCCGTATATAGAATCAGATGTATATAGACCATTTAACTTTAATATATTTCTGCTTGTAATTATCTCATAGCTATCTAACAGAGTATTGGTCTCATATTGGCTTGATCCAAAGTAAGCCCGTTCGCCATTATAATCTTCATAATGACTAGGTAACTCCTCCATTATTATTTTATCTTCAGATATTTTATTATTTAATATTGTATATTTAGTTTGCAACTTTGTATTTTCATACACCAGATCATTTACTGTCAAAACATTAAACAAAGTGTTGTCAATGACTTTGTGCTCATAGTCAATATACCCATAGTTTTCAGGTTCACTACTAGGGGATGCTAGATAAAGGATGCCGTTCTCATAATCTACCCCATAATCCCCAACTTTTCTTAGTCTTTGTATATTTTGAAATATTTTATCTGAAGACAAAGAGTTTACCAAAGGAATGTTAAAGTTAGAGTTAACGCTTAGAGACTTGCTTGACTCGAAAAACTTTTCTGTTTTTATTATATCTGAATCAAAAGATATGGAGCTAGAAAGCACAGAGCCTATTCCGTTGTCCGTTGAGATAATCCCATCTTTTGCTAAATTAATAACAGTAAGCTTTGTCCCTATATGAACTTGAGCTAATGGGCTTGGAAGAGACGTACCTTTTATGGCAACTGTATTTATCATTGCTCCTGATCCAAAATAAGATATCTGATAATCTTGACCAGTATTTACATCTTTTATATAATAATCTTCAGATGTAGTATCAATCAGATGAGAAGGTATACCAGGTGTAATTCTTATGTTGGATGGATTAGTAGCTGTAATTATAGTCCTTACAAATGCAGGATTTATAGTTGTTATTGAAGAAAACAGCTCCTCTCTGAAGATCTTTTCAAAAACAACTTGTTGCCCATCCACATCTCTTATTTCTGGGGATCTGTTTCCTGAAAACAATATCTTGTTGTCAATTGCATACAATGGATTATATATTTCACCTGTTGTTTTATTAAAAATTTTAAAAATTTGTGCAATAGGAGATTTCCTGCTTAAAATAGAAAAAGAGGTCGAGACATTACTGCCAACTTCTTCATTAAGAACTTCGACATGAGTTTTATCTATATAATCTACACCTTCAACAAAGACGTTCTCTTTGTTGTATTTAAGAGTTAATTTGTTATTCAAAACTGATCTAGCTGTATTTAAAACAAACTCTTTATTGTAGATGTAATAATCCAAATTCTGTTCCAAAATTCTTTTGTAGTTATATTGAACGTAATAACTTTCCTCACCAACGCCTGTGCCGTCATTTCCAAAAACCAAGACCTCGCCTGTCTCGTAATTTACACTAAACTCTCCAGGATTTGATGGCACTCTCGTTTCATATTTTATTTCATTTGAGAACTCAAATGGCGGCTTCGTAGAAGATTGGTTGGCTCTAATAGTCAATCCACCTATATCTGGGTTGTTGCCACTTGAGTTCACTATATTGTAATGCTCAAGATAAAAACTTTTTGTATTTGTAGGTATTGCTTCCCTAAAGTTCTTTACCAATTCTGATGCTTCGAAGAACTCCAACAAAGATGTTGATTTGTTTTTTGTTAAGTATGTAAATTTAACCTTGTCATCAAATTTGTTATTTGATATATTTGACATTGGAGGAATTATCAGTTGGTTTTCTTCTAATGTGACAAAGTTTCTAGCCAAATTGTCATACCTATTGTCATTTATTAAATAAGAAAAGGCATCTATATTGTAAGTTGTTTCAATTCCATCTTGGTCAATCAAAACTGCACTTAAAAGCTTTATAATATTTTTTGACAAATCAATAATCAGACCATCAGAATATCTGTTGTCTTTAGATATAGTAATTGTTTCTTCGACTATTTCTTCTTGCAAAGAAATTATATTATCAATAACATCATGTCTAGGAACTGTTTGGTCATCAGTATAGACAACTTCTTTTTGGCTAGGAACATTCCCTGTGGGTTGAAGAGAAACTCTTTTTACCTTAAAGCAGTTTTCATTAGCCATTCTATCAAAAGAGGTACCTCCTCTAGTTCTTATTTCATCATTTATAGGTACTCTTAAGTAGTTATCTGATAAAAGCTCACCCACAGATCTCTGAGAGTTGTGTATTTCTTTTGCCTGAGAAGATATTAAATCCTCAATCATTGTACCTTGAAGATTGTACATGTTTGGCAAGTTAGAAAACATTCTATCTCTAACGGGATTAAAGTCTTCTGCAGCTACAAAATAAAGAGTTCTTGATACTTTGTCGTTGATTAGTTGGTCTCCACTTTTTGAAACAAATGGAAACTCTTCAGAGTCTTTAAATCTTAAAAGATAATAAGTTCTTGCATTTTGAGGGTTAGTATTTATCTTTACAGAGTTTTTATTTACCTCTATGCTTTTTATAGTTAAATTTGCAGAAGTTCCAGTCAAACTTTCTATTTCAAAATTTTGAACAGACAAATCTTCTTTTAGCATATCACTAAAAAAAACTTGAATTGAAGAGCTTGAGGGTAAATAAAATGTAACTGGACGTAATGGCATAGAGATTCCTATGAGATTCTAAAGTTTTTTCTTGAAACAGATTTAAAAGAAACAAGTCCAGGACTTATAGTCTGGTTGTCCAAAGCTTTTACAAAGCTTCTTCTTCCTGTTTCTCCAGATATATTAAAGCTTGCAACATTTACAGAGTCTACACCAGAAACTCCTGTCGCAACCTGTATTACATCAGAATAATCAATTAACCCACCTAAAGTTCCTAGATTTAATAAATTTGATATAGCGTTATTTACATTTTCAACAACAGAATCTTTATCACTTTCAAAATCTTCATCAACTACAATTTCTCCAGAAACATCAACTAATATTTCTGCAGCTTCTTTAATTAGTATGTCAGCAGTTACAGGCCTTACAGCCTCTACGCCTTGAGTGGCTTGTCTTATTAAATTATTTACATTATATTGTATCGCCAATCGTTCGCCATCTCTTGGGGCCTTAAACTGATAGTCTGAAAAGTAAGTTGAGTTTGATATAGGCTGGTTAAATTGGTTTATGGAAATACTCCCAACAACCAAATTATTATTGTTTTTAAATCCTGATATTATATTAACCTTGTTGATTCTGTAATATGTAAGGTTCGTAAATCTAGATCCGCTTTTATAATAGTACAATTCTTCTTGAGCATTTGGATTACTTAAATATACATCTATTTCTATTATAGAGCCCGATGTATATCCTGTTATATTCTTTTCAATTTGAAAATTTGTTAAATCAGGGTTGCTTTTAGAGTATAGCATATCATATGTATTATCAGATAAGCCATATCCATTTAATGAAATTTCAACATCATCTAACGATATTTTGTTAACCTTTGATATGAAGATACTTTCTGAAAAACTACTTCCAAATATTTGTTTCACTTCATTCTTTATGTTTATAGAGGAGCCATCATAAGCATTTCCTGCAAAAACCTGAATGATATGCCTTTCTGCAGATAAACCCTCAACCAAAACCTTACCTTGAGATGCAATTCCTGAAGTTGAAATATTTAAAGAAGTAGGGGAATACTTTGATGTCTTTTGAATTACATTGTTTAAAAAATCAAACTCTACAGGCTGAAAAGATTGACTTATTTCAGAAAAGTTTTTATCTATTAAGAAGTTAGAATCCTCTGACTCTAAAACAGGAAGAGAAGACATGTTTATGCTGGGTATAACGGGTATTTGATCTGCAGAATAATTAACATAAGCTTCTCTTTCTGTGAAGTATCCGTTATTTACAATCTCAAACAAGCCAAGCGACTCTAAAACTCTAACTTCAGGCAACTCAATGGTTTTTGCGTTAAACGTACCATCATTTTTATCTAAATCATAAAGCTCAATCTTATTTATTTGCACAGATACATCATCTCCAACTACCGCACCTGAGTCGGTTGGAAGGAATATAACTTTATTATTTAAACTACCATCTGAAGATATTGTGTCAAAATATTCAACACCACCTGAGTTTTTAACGGTAATTACATTTGTAATAGATGAGGAATAAGAAGAAAGATCTACTGCAAGTCTTTCATTTATCAAAGAAACAACTCCTGTTGTATCATCTAAGAAAAACACAGATTGTACTGCAGATATCTTTTTAGAAACATCAAGACTAAAAGCTCCAGTTTCAGCATCCCTATTTAATAAAGTTACTTCTTGTGGCACCCCATTAGAAACAGACCAATCAACTGCATCTTTTGTCGGCTCTTTATAATAAGTATTTCTCTTCGATGCATAATTTATATTTTCATCAAAAAACTTTCTCCAAACATACGAAACTTTAAGTTTGTCTGATAGAGTTGGTAAGTTTTTACCAGATATTGTAATAACTCCACTTGGGTTAAATCCCAGATCAGAATCTAATCCTGAGTCTGTAATTTTATAAATCTCACCTGTTGTAGAATTCAAGACACTTGAAACTTTTACAACTGGAGTTAGCTTGATTGTAATTTTAGATGCATCCGTTGCAGAAACTAAAGAGTTTTCTTGATTTATTATTAAATCCTGATAAACCTCATCTATACTTTCTATGTTTGTAAAGGTTAAATTGTCAATAATGTTATTACTTGTTTTAACAATTGGCTCTCCATTTACAATTTTTTTGTTTGAAATAAACTTTATTTTATCAAACCCAAAAGGAGAACCGCCCGTGTCAGCATTTGTATCTTTTACTAAAATGTAATTTCCTGTATAAGAACCATCATCATTTAATACGGCTTGAGATAAAATGCCTGAAGATGAACCCACAAGAGATATCACCTGATCTACAGGTTGAAATGGTAGATTTCCATCTCTAAAAGCAATATATCGTCTTTCTTCAGATGTTAAGGAGGTATCTTGGTTGAATACACCTAGTATATGATCATTTACATCATCAGTAATGTCACCTGTAAAAGACTTATTTCTAAAAATATAAGACTCGTTTAAAGTATCTAATATAGTTCCAAGAACATATGCGTCAACTTTTCCACCTGTTCCAGAACTTAAAATCCTAGTAGTTTTATCATTAGAAATTACTTCTGTGCCATCTCTTAACATCAAAGTATTTCCAGGCTCAACTATTAAAGCATCTAAAACACCTTGAATTCCCAACAAAGCATTTCTGTAACCTAAAGAGGTTCCTGTGTTTGATCCAGAAAATAAAGCTAAAAATCTAGTTTTAAATGCCGCATCAGATTCTGTGTCTGTACCTCCGCTCATAGAGTTAGAGTTGGTGACTTGAAAGCTAAACCTCGCATCAGATGTGACTATTTGAAACGAGGAAACATTACCTGTAGACCCTACGGTAGTTGCCTCAACTGGGATCTCTATGGCGAACTTATCAGATATACCTGCAACATTTAAGACTTCAGAAAGCCTTGTTGCATTTGCAGCATATTTATTTTTTTCTGCTAAAAGCATGGCAAAATTACCTAAAACATTATAGCTGACACCGTTTCTTGCAGATACCACTGTGCCACTAGGTATTTCTAAATCTTGATCTATATCAGAAGCTGTAAATATTACAATCCCAGAAGAGGGAGTACCTGAGTTTCTGATTATTCCAAAGTTTTGAGCAAGTCTATCTAAATCTTTTCCAGAAGCTGTAGCAAAAGATTGTTTGTCAGCAATTAAAGCTATAAGCTTATATATTTTTTGTAATTCGTCAGCTTGTAAGTCAACAAAAAGATCTCTTGCAACAGAGCCAGGTTTTGTATCCAGGTTAGGCTGAACTAACCTTAATCTTTCTAACATTGAATTTACTAATTCAGAATAACTTTTTATTGTAGCCATATTTAAATCCTAATAGTTATAGTTTGCGTTAACTCATCTTGTTCAAGGGTTATTATTGAAATAAAAACACTCCACATTCTAGGATCATTTTCATCACGAAATGCCTCTACGCTATTGATAGACAATATTTTTTCTGCAGGAGAAACAAACTGGTATCTTCCCTGACTTCTTTGCAAAACCATCAAGTTATTTATTGCCTGTATTATAGACTCTTCTACTTTTGTTCTAAAAAAATCTTGACTTAAAATAGTGCCGATATCTAGTTTTCCAGCTTTGGATCCATAAAACGTATGAAACTTATTCTCACCTATATCCGTTAGTAAAATTTTAATGACATCTTGACGTAACTTTTCATTTCTTTGAACAACCCCAAGTTGTCCGTCAGAGTTAAGAACAAGATCCCCCTTTTTTAATTTTAAATCATATGACATATATTACCTAGCACCTAATAGTTATTTTTATTTTTTATATAACTATCTATAACATTTTTATTATTATAAATATAAATCAAATGCTAAAAAATCAACCAGTTTAAACTTACAAAACACAATGACAAAAAGTTTACATTAATTCTCTTTACGAGATTTAATAATAGATTGCTAAGTGGCAGAGGGATTTTCCTCATTCTCAAGATTTTCAATGAAAAACTCGTATGCTCCGATTACATTTTTTGTATACTCCTCTAAAGAAGAAGTTATGCTTGGCTTTATAAATCCATCAAAAAAGCCAAATACAGGATACTCTTTCTTCAGGTTGTTAAATTGATTTTCGTCAAGCATACCTATTAAGAACCTTTCTTCTAAAGAAAACATGGCTATAGCAAAGCATATAAGGTCAACCAAACCGACCCCTCTTCCAATTCCCAATATAGTTGCTATTTCAGCTGCATTTTTGTCTATAGTTGCACC